>ERZ827186.63-NODE-63-length-166485-cov-10.130277_pt1 | contig 166485 bp, 165 predicted proteins | sample MGYA00519918_ERZ827186 | MGnify/ENA primary metagenome ERZ827186 (study PRJEB31778, sample SAMEA3449275) | human gut metagenome | biome: human gut; feature: human-associated habitat; material: faeces | place: United Kingdom | collected 2010/2012 ...
GTGATGATCCATGATATTTTCATCCCCTTTGTGGCAGAAAAATTTGAAGAAATGGGATTTACGAAACTGCATGATCCGGACAAGGTTGTTCTGATCTATGATCATCTGGTTCCGGCAAGTCAGCAGGATGATACCAGACATTTTCGTACCGGAGATGCATTTGCAGATAAATACGGACTTACACATGTACACAGAAGTGATGGAATCTGTCATCAGCTTATGACAGAAGCAGGTTATGTTAAACCGGGTGATATCGCATTCGGAACCGACAGCCATACCACAACTTATGGTTGTGTTGGAGCATTTTCATCTGGTATCGGTTATACCGAGATGGCAAGTATCCTTGGAACCGGAGACGATTAAAGTTGTGATCGATGGTGAACTTCCGGAAAATGTCATGTCAAAGGATATCATCTTACGACTGATCGGTGATTTGAGAGCAGACGGTGCGACTTACAGAGCACTTGAATTTGCCGGAAGCACCATTGAAAATATGACAGTTGCAAGTCGTATGACAATGGCAAACATGGCAATCGAAGCAGGTGCAAAATGCGCACTTTTCACACCGGATGAGAAAACTGCCGAGTATTGCAATATTGAATTAAATGATTATCAGAAGAGTCTGGTTGGTGATCCGGATGCAACTTATATGAGAACGATCACTTATAAAGCAGAGGACTTTGTACCGGTTATGGCCCTTCCGTCACAGGTTGACAAAATCAGAAATGTATCCGAGGTAGAAGGAACCGAGATCGATCAGGTATTTATCGGCTCTTGCACAAACGGACGTCTGGAGGATCTTCAGGCAGCAGCAGAAGTGTTAAAGGGCAAAAAAGTTGCGGATTTTGTAAAACTGATCGTGACTCCGGCGAGCCGTAAGATCTACAAACAGGCAGCAGATATGGGAATCCTTACGACTTTATCTGAGGCAGGTGCGATCATTACCCATCCGGGTTGCGGACTTTGTTGTGGACGTACCGGAGGAATTCTGTCAGACGGAGAACGTGTGGTTGCAACCAACAACCGTAACTTCCTTGGACGTATGGGAACTTCTAAGGTCGAGATTTATCTGGCATCTCCGAGAACAGCGGCAAGCTGCGCGGTGGCAGGAAAGATTGTAAGTCCAAAGTAGAGGAGTTCACTATGAAAAAAATTGGATTTATCGGTGTTGGCATCATGGGAAAATCCATGGTGCGCAACCTTATGAAAACAGGATATGAACTGCATATTTACGCAAGAACAAAAGCGAAAGTCGATGATGTGATCAGCGAGGGTGCAATTTTTCATGAATCTATCAAAGAATGTGTACCCGGATGTGATGCAGTGATCACCATCGTTGGTTTTCCGAGAGATGTGGAAGAGGTTTACTTCGATGAAGGCGGTATTCTGGAAAATGCAGATCCGGGAACCTATCTGATCGATATGACAACTACAAGCCCGATGCTTGCAGAAAAGATTTCAAAAGAGGGCACAGAAAAAGGATTCCATGTGCTGGATGCGCCTGTAACAGGTGGGGATACCGGAGCAAAAAACGCTACATTATCCATCCTTGTCGGCGGCGAGAAAGAAGATTATGAAGCTTGTATGGAGCTTTTCAAAGCAATGGGAACAAACATCAATTATCAGGGAAAAGCCGGATGTGGACAGCATAGACGGGCTCAGCCCCGCTATAAGCATAGATCAGAAGACCACGGGGCGCAATCCGCGCTCAACGGTGGGTACGGTAACGGAGATACACGACTATCTGCGCCTGCTGTATGCCCGTATAGGGCATCCCCATTGCCCCAAATGCGGGCGGCCCATTGAGCAGCAGACGGTGGATCAGATGGTGGATTGGGTAATGCAGCTGCCGCAGGGAAGCCGCGTACAGATAATGGCGCCCATCATAAGGGAACGCAAGGGGGAATACCGCAAGCTTTTTGCCGAGCTTATGCGTAAGGGTTATTCCAGAGTGAGGGCGGACGGCACGGTGTACGATCTCTCCGAGGAGGAGCCGGAGCTGGAGAAAAATAAAAAGCACAGCATAGAAGCCGTGGTGGACAGGCTTATTGTAAAGCCGGATATACGCACGCGTCTTGCCGATTCCCTTGAGGCGGCGCTGCATCTTGCGGATGGATTGGCGCTTGCGGTATGCCCGGAGGAGGAAAAGCTGTTCTCCCAGAATTATGCCTGCACGGAGTGCGGCATAAGCATTCAGGAGCTGGAGCCGCGCTCCTTTTCCTTCAACAGCCCGTTCGGCGCCTGCCCGGCCTGCACGGGGCTGGGCACGCAAAGCAGGATATCGCCGGAGCTGCTGGTGACCGATCCCGAAAAAAGCCTTGCGCAGGGAGCGGTAAGGGTTTCGGGCTGGAACACGGCGGCGCCTGATTCCATTGCCGGGGTTACGCTTAGGGCACTGGCGGAGCATTACGGCTTTTCGCTGGATACGCCGGTAAACGAGCTTCCGCCAAAGGCATACAATGCCGTGATGTACGGCTCGGGGCAGGAGGAGCTGGAGTATCGGCTGGAAACGGTAAACCATGTGCGCACATACAGGCAGCGCTTTGAGGGAATAATCCCCAACCTTGAAAGACGCTACCGCGAAACGGCAAGCGAGCTTGTAAAGCAGGAAATAGAGCAGTATATGGTGCAGGAGCCCTGCCCGGTATGCGGAGGCAAAAGGCTCAAGCCGGAGGTGCTGGCCGTTACAGTGGGAGAAAAGAATATAGCCCTGCTTTCGGAAATGAGCGTGGAGGATGCCTATGCTTTTATGGGCAGCCTGAAGCTGAGCCGCAAGGAAGAGCTTATAGGGGAGCGCATTATAAAGGAAATACGCACAAGGCTTAAATTTCTTATGGATGTGGGGCTTTCCTATCTTACGCTTTCCCGCAGCGCCTGCACCCTTTCCGGCGGCGAGGCGCAGCGTATACGGCTTGCAACGCAGATAGGCGCGGGGCTCATGGGGGTGCTGTATATTCTTGATGAGCCTTCCATAGGGCTGCATCAGCGGGATAACGGCAGGCTGCTTTCCTCCCTTAAGGGCTTGCGGGATCTGGGCAATACGCTGGTTGTGGTGGAGCATGATGAGGAAACCATGCTGGAGGCGGATTACCTTGTGGATATCGGCCCGGGCGCCGGCGTACACGGCGGTACCGTGGTGGCGGCGGGCACTCCGCAGCAGGTTATGGATAACCCGGCATCCGTTACGGGGGCGTATCTTTCCGGGAAAAAGTTTATACCCGTGCCTGTAAAGCGCCGTATTCCGGATTGGCGGTGCGTGCGCATATCGGGCGCGAGCGAGAACAATCTGAAGAATATAGATGTCAGCTTCCCGATAGGGCTTTTTACGGTGGTAACCGGAGTGTCCGGGTCGGGAAAATCCTCTCTTGTAAACGGCGTGCTTTATAAAAACCTTGCGCGTATGCTTAACGGCACCAAAATTAAGGGAGGAAAATGCCGCCGCGTGGAAGGGACAGAGCATCTTGATAAAATAATCGTTATAGATCAGTCCCCGATAGGACGCACGCCCAGAAGCAATCCGGCCACCTATACCGGGCTTTTTGACCCGATACGCAATCTGTTTGCGCAGACGCAGGATGCCAAAACACGGGGATATAACGCCGGCCGCTTCAGCTTCAATGTTAAGGGCGGAAGATGCGAGGCGTGCTCGGGCGACGGCCTGCTGAAAATAGAGATGCATTTTATGCCCGATATATATGTGCCCTGTGAGGTCTGCAAGGGTGAGCGCTACAACAGGGAAACGCTGGAGGTGCATTATAAGGGCAAGAGCATATACGATGTGCTTAATATGACGGTGGAGTACGCCTACGGCTTTTTCAAAAACATTCCGCAGCTGGAGAGCAAGCTGCGCACTCTTATGGATGTGGGGCTTGGTTATATTACGCTGGGTCAGCCCTCCACCACTCTTTCGGGCGGTGAGGCACAGCGCGTAAAGCTGGCAACCGAGCTTTCAAGGCGCAGTACGGGCAAAACCCTGTATATTCTGGACGAGCCAACGACCGGCCTTCATACCGAGGATGTCGGCAGGCTTATAGGGATATTGGACCGACTTGCGGCAGAGGGCAATACGGTGGTTGTTATAGAGCACAACCTTGATGTTATAAAATGTGCGGATTACTGCATAGATCTCGGCCCTGAGGGGGGCGACAAGGGGGGCATGGTGGTGGCTACCGGCACGCCGGAGGAAATAGCTGCCTGCCCGGCGTCCTATACGGGGCAGTATCTTGCAAAGGTGCTTAAAAAGAAGCGCTCGGGAAAATGAAAAAGATAAACCGTAATATATAACCGTATTTCGGCATTAAACGGCTCCGGCGATGCAAACCGCCGGAGTTTTTGTCATATCCGGCTCAGATTGCCGAGCCGTTTCGGCGGTACTGTCCGGGTGTTATTCCGGTAGAGGAGCGGAATACGCGGTAAAAATACGCGGAATTATTAAAGCCGCATTGCTCGGCGGCGGCTTCGACGCTGCAGCCGTTAAGCAGCAGCCTTGCGGCCATGGAAATGCGCACGGAGTTTATACAGCTTACCGGCGTGCAGTGCAGATGACGGCGAAACAGCCGGAACAGGGTGGCTTCGGATACGGCCAAATGACGGCACAGATCCGCAACCGTTATCGGAAGGGCGTAATTGCTGCGGATATAGTGCAGGGCCGTATCTATTGCCGGACAGTCCGGCTTGCGGGTTCCGCAGCGCAGCAGAATATCAAGGATCAGATATGCCTGAGACATCCGCAGACAATAGCTGCTTTCCGGCAGCTCGTTCAGGCGCAGCAGACAATTGTGCATAGCCTCCGAAAGTCCGTCCGGCAGCTTGCTCGGAAAGGAATACAGCTCGTCGAGGCGGCGCGAGCCGTCGCATACGGCGTCGATAAAAACATAACGGCATTCAAATATTCCGTCTTTGTCGGTGCGGTGCAGAATATCCTGCAATGCGCCGGCAGGGGCAATAAAGGCTTCTCCGGGATTTATCGTTACGGCGGGAGAGCCGTTGCAGGAATATATATATCTGCCCCGCAGACACTCAACAACGGAAAGCCAATCCAGCCTTTTTACATCGCGCCAGCCGTCCGGGGCGCCGGAACCGTTGGAGAAGTGCAGGAATTCGATGCTCAGGTGCATTTTTGCATCTCCTTTTTACATTGTGACAGTATTGTACAGTATTATGCCGGTATATGCAATTGTTTTTAACGGCATCGGATAGTATAATCCGAAAAAAGACCATTCGGCGGCGGGCAGAATGGTCTGCCGGCTTCGGAGGTATGACAATGAGCGTAAAATTCGGTTCCGCAACGGGGGAGCGCCCCGTTACATTAAGTGAAACAACACGGGAAATGTGCGCAAAAGCGCTGGACGGCTTTTTCGGAAGGCGCATTCTTGAGACGCCGTTTGTAAAAGCAGATGACATTCCGGGTTTTGAAAATATGAGCATGCGGGAAAAATATGCCGCTGCGCTTGACAGGATAGTGGAGGAGTGCCCCGTATATATAAACGACGGCGAGCTTATAGTGGGAAGCGCATCCTTGGGTGATGCCATCCTGCCTGTGGTGCCGGTGAAATATGAGGGTAATTATGTTTTCGGCTGGGGCGCAAACCATGTGACAATGGGCTTTGATGAAGCGCTGCGAAGGGGCTTGGACGCATACGAACGGGAAATAGACGGATATCTCTCTGCGGATTGCGATGCCCAAAGAACCGAGGTGCGCATGAGCATGAAAAGAGCGCTTGCATCCCTGCGGCGCTGGCACCAAAGATATATGGAGGCACTGGAGGAAAAAATAAAGACAGACCCGCAGGAACGCCTCAAACGCATAAGAGATAACCTGAAAACCGTGCCGTTTGCACCCCCGCAGACATTTTATCAGGCGCTCCAAAGCCTATGGTTTTCCTTTGCTTTTGCCCGCTTGAGCGCAAATTGGCCGGGTCTTGGCAGAATGGATGAATATCTGTGGCCGTATCTTCGCGAAGACCTTGAGCACGGGCGTACGGATATGAAGGAGGCAAAGGAACAGCTGGCGCATTTCATGATAAAGGGGTGCGAGTGGATAAATCTTTCCTTCCGCGGCACCGGCGATGCTCAGCACTATCAGAACATCGTACTGGGCGGGATTGATGAAAGCGGAAGGGATATAAGCAACCCCGTAACCCGCATGGTACTGGAAATATTTGCGGAATTGCCCATAAGCGATTTTCCAGTGGCGGTAAGGCTTAACGAACAAACACCGGAATGGGTGTATGAACTGATAGCGCAGAATGTGGCCTTCGGGGGCGGAGTGGTTGCGGTGTATAATGAAAGCACCGTGCTCAAGGCACTGGAAAACTACGGCTATCCGTATAAAGAGGCGGTGCGCTTTGCAAACGACGGCTGCTGGGAGGTGCAGGTGCCGGGCAAAACATGGTTTTCCTATGTGCCGTTTGACGGTTACGCGATTTTTCAGGCGCAGGTGCTGAAGCTGGGAGAAGCGGAAACGCCGGAGTATAAGAATTATGATGCCATGTATGCGGCCTATACGGAGCGGCTTAAGGAAAAAATAGACGATATATGGGCCTGCGATGAGAAAAAATGCCCCGAGTGTGCTCCGCCGGTGCCCTTTTGCGAGCTGCTCACAAAGGGATGCGCGAAAAAGGGAATGCCGTATTATTATTTCGGCCCGGAATATAATATTGATTCGCCGCATTTCGGGGGCTTTGCCGAAGCGGTAAATGCGCTTTTTGCAATAAAGCATTTTGTATTTGATACCGGCAGATATACTTTGCGGGAATATACCGATATGCTGCGCGCCGACTGGAACGGCTTTGAGGTGCAGCGCAGAGAGGCGGCGGCGCTGGATTATTGGGGTGCGGATTCTTCGGAGGCCGATGAAATAGCGGTGCGGCTGGCCGGGGACTATGCGGATATCTGCGATAGGGATAAATTCCATCATACCGGCGGAATGCTCAGGCCTGCGGGAATAAGTACCTTCGGCCGCCAGACGGACTGGCGCAACGACAGATTTTCCCATGCCTTCGGAAGAAAAAACGGAGAGATATTAAGCGGCAACTGCAGCCCGACGCCCGGCACCGATATCAACGGAGTAACTTCGGTAATACGGGCGCACTGCGCCCTTCCGCTGTACCGCTTTGCGGGAAGCACCGCGCTTGATATAAAGCTGGATCCGTCCGTTTTCCGCAATACCGATATAACGCAGGTGGTGCGCGGTCTGACGGACGGCTTTGTAAGCCTCGGGGGCTTCTTTATGCAGATGGATACGGTGGATAACGAGGCTCTGCGCCGCGCGCAGGAAAATCCGGAAGCATATAAAGGGCTGGCGGTGCGCGTCTCCGGCTGGTCGGCGCGTTTCGTAACTTTGAGCCGGGAATGGCAGGACACCGTAATAGAGCGCACCTCGCAGAAAATATAAAAGTGCGGTGTGGGGCAAGCCGATTTTGTCCGGCGGAAGGGATGTGCCCATGGAAGGAATAATAACGGATATACAGCGGTTTTGCGTGCATGACGGGCCGGGAATACGCACGGCGGTCTTTCTCAAGGGCTGCCCGCTAAGATGCGTATGGTGTCACAATCCCGAAACACAGTCCGCAAAGCCGGAGCCGTATCTTGACGCCGGTGCCTGCACGGGATGCGGCAGCTGTGCGGAAATATGCACAAGACACCGCATTACCGCTCATGGGCATCTGTTTGATGCTTCCGGCTGCACCGGCTGCCTTGAATGTGTCAAAAGCTGCCGTTACGGTGCGCTCAGCGTAAACGGACGGCGCATAAGCGCGGAAAGCATTGTACGGCAGGCGCTTGCGGACAGACCGTTTTACGCAGGCGGAGGAGGCATTACCGTTACCGGCGGAGAGCCGTCGTTTCAGCCGGAATTTGCTCTTGAGATATTGCAGCGCGCTGCTTTTGCAGGCATGAACACCTGTATGGAAACGGCGGGCTGCTTTGACGGCGATTTTTTACGGGAGGCATCACGGTGCTGCGGCCTTTTTCTTATAGATGTAAAGGATGCAAACGAAAAAAGGCTGAGAAAAAATACGGGGCAGAGCCTGTCGAAGCTGGCTGCCAATCTGGAGGCCGCAGGAGAGCTTGGCGTAAATTTCGCGGTGCGCACGCCGATAATAGGCGGCATCAACGATACGCCGGAGGACATGCTGGAGCTTGCAGCATTTGCACGGCAATTTCAACCGATGAAATGGCGGCTGTTTTCCTATCACGAGTTGGGGCTTTCCAAGGCGGAAAGGCTGGGCAGAAAGCAGGGAAGATTCGGGACGGTATCCGAGGAACGCCTGCAAAGGCTTCGGGAGATTTTTTACCGTGAACTTTCGGGACGCATGCGCCCCGGAAGCACGGGCGATTAGAAAGCGCATAAGCCGCTGCAAAGAAGCGTGGGGCAAGGCGCACGGCTTTTAGGGAAACAAAGTGCCGGAAGAAGAAAATGGCGTAAAAATGCGAAAGAAACGGGTTTTAACAAAATATATCTTGACACGAAGCCGCATTTGTGGTAAATTAACAACGCACTACTTCCGGGTAGTGTTTCTATATGCGTTTTGGAGGTGTAAAAAATGGCTGCTAAGGGACAGAGAAACGGTATAACACTGGCTTGCTCCGAGTGCAAGAACAGAAACTATATTACCAGCAAAAATAAGAAGAACGATCCGGATCGCCTTGAGATCAAGAAATATTGCCCGACCTGCAAGGCTCATACCGCTCATAAGGAAACAAAGTAATTTTTCTAAGCGATATTAAGGATGTGAAAAAGATGGCAAAGGATCAGGATAAGAAGGCGGCAGCACAGGACAAGCTGGAGCTGGTTCAGAGCGCCGACGCCGTCAAACAGGACAAAAAAGACGGTAAGGATGCCAAGAAGGCTCAGAAAAAGAAAAAGGAAAAGAAAAAACGCGGAAATCCCGTAAAGGAAATGATCTCCGAGCTGAAAAAGGTCACTTGGCCTACCCGCAAGGAATTCATCAATTACAGCGTATGCGTTTTTGTGTTTGTTGCCGTTATGGCTCTGATCGTATGGCTGATGGACCTCGGCTCCGCCGAGCTTATCAAGCTGCTTACCGATCAGACTACGGGACTGCCTTCGCTGTTCAAGTAAGCCGGGGAGTAGCTGCAAATGAGTGAAGAGAACAATACTCCGAAGTGGTATGTCGTTCATACCTATTCAGGATATGAAAACAAGGTAATGACCAGCCTTCAGAACATGGTGGAGAATATGGCGCTCCAGGACAGGATCGTGGATGTGCGCATTCCCACTGAAGAGGTTATGGAAGTCAGGAACGACAAAAAGCGTCTTGTACAGCGCAAGCTGTTTCCGGGCTATGTCATGGTCAAGATGATAATGGATCAGCTTACTTGGTATGCCGTTCGCAATACCCGCGGCGTAACGGGCTTTGTGGGCCCGGGAAGCAAAACGCCGATTCCGCTTACGGATGAAGAGGTGCGCCGCATGGGCGTGGAGAATGTTTCCGTGCGCATGGACATCAAAAACGGCGATTATGTCGATATCATCAACGGCCCGCTGGACGGCTTTTCCGGCATTGTGGAGGAAGTGGATGCCGCCCGTCAGAAGGTTCGCGTGATTGTTTCCATGTTCGGACGCGAAACTCCCGTGGAGCTTGACTTCGTACAGGTTAAGGTCGTTTAATCAAAGCCATTATTCGCAGCGCTTTTGCGCCTGCGTTTAATAGAGTCCGCCGTTTTTGCGGCGCGACATTCAAGTCCCGCCTGCGTGCGGGCGGTGGGAGAGCCGAAGGCTCGATAGCACCACATTTTATTAAGAGGAGGTGTTTTTAGATGGCAAAGAAGATTACGGGAATGGTTAAGCTGCAGATTGCAGCAGGCAAGGCTACACCTGCGCCTCCTGTCGGCTCTGTTTTGGGACCTCACGGTATCAATATCATGGGCTTCTGCAAGGAGTTCAATGAGCGTACTGCTAAGCAGGCAGGTCTTATTATCCCTGTGGTTATCACGATTTATCAGGATCGTTCTTTCTCTTTCGTAACCAAGACTCCGCCGGCAGCGGTTCTTATCAAGAAGGCCTGCGGCATAGAGAGCGGTTCGGGAGCCCCCAATAAGACCAAGGTCGCTTCGATAACCAAGGCACAGCTGCGTGAAATCGCAGAACTCAAGATGCCCGATCTTAATGCTGCCGATGTGGATGCCGCAATCAGCATGATCGCGGGTACCGCAAGAAGCATGGGCGTTACCGTGGCCGACTAAGGCCTCATTATTAAGTGGGAGGGGCGCTTTTGCGGCGCACCGTTTTGACCACAAGGAGGAACGTAAATGAAAAGAGGAAAGAAATATATCGAAAGCCTCAAGCAGATAGATACCGCGAAGCTGTATGACCCTTCCGAGGCAGCGGCTCTGGCTGTATCCACCGCTAAGGCTAAGTTTGACGAAACCGTGGAGGTTTCCGTTAAGCTGGGTATCGACCCCAAGCATGCAGACCAGCAGGTCCGCGGCGTTGTAGTGCTGCCTCACGGCACCGGCAAAACCAAGAAGATTTTGGTTATTGCCAAGGGCGAGAAGGCTGATGCCGCCGCCGCTGCCGGCGCCGATTATGTGGGCGCCGAGGAGATGATATCCAAAATCCAGAACGAGCAGTGGTTTGACTATGATGTCATCGTTACCACTCCGGACATGATGGGCCTTGTAGGCCGTCTTGGTAAGGTGCTGGGCCCCAAGGGCTTGATGCCTAACCCCAAGAGCGGAACCGTTACCATGGATCTGCCCCGTGCTATTAACGAGATCAAAGCCGGTAAGGTGGAGTACAGAGTGGATAAAACCGCTATCATTCACTGCCCCATCGGCAAGGTCAGCTTCGGAACCGAGAAGCTCACGGAGAACCTGAATGTGCTTATGGATGCCATAATCAAGGCAAAGCCGGCAACCGCAAAGGGTGTTTACCTGCGCAGCGTTGTGCTCTCCAGCACCATGGGCCCCGGAATCAAGGTCAACGGACTGAAGTTCTGATAATTCAATAAAATATACGGGCATCCGGCCGTGATGCGCTCCAATGTGTTGTGCCTTTGGACGCATTTCGGCTGCGGGTGCCTGTTTTTTGTATTTATCCGCATAAAACCCGAAAAAAGGGTGCGACGCGGTAAATCTTGCGTGTATTTGCGACGCAAAGACTCATTTGGGGTATTGCAAACAAACCGCGTATGTGATAAAATAAATAAAAGCTGTCCTGCCTCTGTAACGCGCATCTTCCGCGATACACCGCATCGCAGCATAAACCATAAACGGAGCATGTATTTTGAAAACGCAGAACGGACGGACAAAAAATATAATAATCACAATTGTCATAGCCGCAGTGCTGCTTTGCGTTATATTGCTTGCCGTTTTGCCCACGGTGCCCCGTGCGCACGGGTCATATCGGCTTACGGTGTTTTTCACGGGGGATCTCCACGGTCAGGTGGATAATCTCCCGTATTACTATACAATAATCCAGCAGGCAAGGCATGACGGCGAAAATGTGCTGCTGCTGGACTGCGGAGATCTTTCCTACGGCGGCCCCCGTCAGGAAAAGGGCGGCGTGCCGGAGGCGTGGATGCTGGCAGGTATGAAATATGACGCAATGGTGCTTGGAAACAATGAATTCAAATGCACCGAAAATACGGCGCAGGCCTGCGATAAGCAGATAAAAAGGCTTTCCGAAAACACGGGCTGTCCTCTTTTGTGTGCCAATATTAAAAAGGACGGGCAGTATCTGGACGGCGTGCAGCCGTATATCATCAAGAATGTAAACGGGCTGCGGATAGCCGTTGTAGGCCTTACCACCGATGAGATTGACAATAAGGAAACCCGCAACAAAACAAAGGAAAACCCGGTTGCGGTTCTTGAAAATATACAGCAGCAAATATCCGGCAATGCGGATATAACCGTTGTGCTCTCCCATTGCGAGGAGGAGCAGAACAGGAATATGCGCGATGTTTCTGCCGTAATAGCGGGGCACATACATGAGCCCACATACACGCCGCAGCAGGGATATAACGGAATTCCCATTGTGCGTGCCGGCGGCAAGGACAGAGGACATTTGGGCAAGCTTGTGCTGGAGCTTAAAGAAACGGAAAACGGTTGGGAAACCGAAAAATATGACTTTACACTGTGCAGCATTGAAGGCGTAATACCTAATAAAAAAATCATGAAGATATACGCCGGTCTGCCGAAAAACTGAATTCCGGCTTCATAGCTCGGAAAAATGCTTTAAGGAGCGGTTATCAATGGACAAGGTCAAACGAAACGAGCGCCTCGCGGTCATCACAAAAACACTGTGCAGCAATCCCAGCAAGCTTTTTACGCTTTCGTATTTCTGCTCGGTTCTGGGGGCAAACAAGTCCTCACTGAGTGAAGATATTTCGGCGCTTAAAACTGTTTTTGAGCAGCGCGGGCTGGGAAGGATGGAAACAATGCCCGGCGCTATGGGGGGAGTGCGTTTTATACCGTCCATTCCCAAGGAAAAGGTGTTTGCGTACGCGCAGGAGCTGGCTACCATGCTCAGTGATTCCAGGCGGGCGCTGGCCGGCGGATATATCTATATGACGGATGTGCTTTCCGACCCGCAGCAGCTGGAAAACATGGCGCAGTGCCTTGCCGCACCGTATTTTAATAAGAATATAGACCATGTTATAACCATAGAAACAAAGGGCATACCGATAGCGCTTATGTGTGCAAGGGTCCTTGGCGTGCCGCTGATAATTGCAAGGCGTGAAAACCGTATAAACGAAGGCTCGATTGTTTCGATAAACTATATCACGGGCTCGGGACGCCGCATGGAAACGATGAGCCTGCCGCGCAGGGCTATTGATAACGGTCAGAGAGTGCTGATAGTGGACGATTTTATGCGCGCCGGCGGCAGCGTAAAGGGGCTTTGCGATCTTATGAGGGAATTCAATGTTACGGTCGAGGGCGTCGCTGTGCTTGTGGCAACAAAGCAGCCGGAGCGCAAGCTGGTGGAGGGCTACCGTTCGCTGCTTACGCTTTACTCTGTGGACGATTATCAGGGAATAATCGATATTCGTCCCAGCACGGTGCTGTCGGATAACCGACAAATGTGAACATAAGCTGAATTTTATACATAACAGTTGCATTTTATACCGCAGGATGATAATATCAGAATATAATGGTTAAATTTTACGGGAGGGTGCGGCCATGGATGTTACCGATGTAAGAATACGCAGAATTATGACAGACGGCAAGCTGAAGGCGGTGGCTTCAGTTACATTTGATGATGTATTTGTGGTGCATGATATAAAAATCATCCAAGGCAGCAGCGGCTTGTTTGTGGCGATGCCGGCCAAGAGAACGCCGGGCGGCGAGCTGCGTGATATAGCGCATCCGCTTGTTACGCATCTTCGCAATGAAATATCCTCCAGGGTGCTGGAGGCCTTTGCGGCGCTTCCGGAGCCGACGGATACAGGTTCTGCTCAGGCGGCTGCAACATAAAACATCCCCCGCTTTGAAAAAAGCGGGATATTTTTTATCCTTTGATTTTTCTTTACGCGGCGAAAGCAAAAAATGCTTGATGTTTATGCCTTCGGTAGCATATAATATCAGGTAATGAAAAGAGGTATATTTATAATGAATCTGATGGATTATAAGAATAAAAAGGTTCACTTTATTGCAGTGGGCGGCTCTTCCATGAGCGGGCTTGCCATGATGCTGCACAATCTGGGTTTTGATAAGCTTTCCGGCTCCGATCAGGCGGAGGGCAAGGCGCTTCCTGCCCTGCGGGATGCGGGAATAAAAATAAGCGTGGGGCATGATGAGAAAAATGTACAGGGCGCAGAGCTTGTAATTTATTCTGCCGCCGTTAATGAAAAGAACTGCGAATTTGCCTATGCAAAGCAGCACGGTATTCCCATGCTGCGCAGGGATGAGCTTCTCGGCGAGCTTTCAAAGGCCTATAAGAACTGTATAGCCGTTTCCGGCACGCACGGAAAAACCACCACCACCGGAATGATAAGCGAAATTTTTCAGGTAGCGGGCAAGGATGCCACCATACATATAGGCGGAGTGCTGCCCATGATACACAGCAATGTGCGTCTGGGGCACGGAGATGCGTTCATAACCGAGGCCTGTGAATATGTGGATTCTTTTCTTACCCTGCGCCCGAAGTTTGCCATAGTGCTCAATATAGATGCTGATCACCTCGATTATTTCAAGGATATAGATCATATATACGCTTCCTTTATGCGCTTTGTGCAGCCGGTGCCGGAGGACGGCTGCGTTATAGGCTGCGGAGATGATAAGCGCACGGCAAAGCTGCTTAAGGAGTGCGGAAAGCATACGGTAAGCTACGGCTTTGAGGACACAAACGATTATTATGCACGCAATATCGAATTTTCGCCGCAGGGTTATCCGAGCTATGATTTCTGTAAGGACGGAAAATGCCTTTTCCGTGTGGAACTCAGCATAGTGGGCAAGCTGAATGTGCTTAACTCCATGGCGGCAATAATATGCTGCATGAAAAACGGCATATCGGAAAGCGCCATAAAAGAGGGGCTGCATGCCTTTCGCGGTGTCATGCGCCGCTTTGAGGACCGCGGAACCTGCAACGGAGCGCGGCTCATACATGATTATGCGCACCATCCTCAGGAGGTGGCGGCCACTATTCTTGCTGCACAGCCCATTGACAAAAACCGCCTGTGGGTGGTTTATCAGCCGGCGCTGTTTTCCCGCACCAAGGCACAGTTTGACAGGCTGGTAAAATGCTTTAAGGGGGCGGATAAAGTAATAGTTATTGATATCTACGGCTCCCGCGAACCGTTCGATCCCACAATCCACTCCAAAATGCTGGTGGATAAGATAGTGGAGCAGGAAAAGCAGGATTGCATATACATTCCCACAATGCAGGAGGCGGCGGAATACTTAAAGCAGCATCTTGAACCGGGCGATTTGTGTCTTAATTTGGGAAGCGGCAGCATTGATAAGCTGGATACATTTATAACAGGCGGGAATTAAAGTATATTTCGGCCTGCATACCGCGCAGCGAAAGGCCGGGCAAAACGGACGCAGACACTTTGCCGAAAGCCGCGCCGAAGGAAAGCAAACTGAAAATCAAACCGCATTTATTATTTATAAGCCGCTGTTTTTGAAAAACGGTTTTGAATAATAAAGCGGTTTTTTAATATAAATCGTCATGAGCATGGCTTTTTATATATTTTTTCGTATATTTCCCTTGATAAAATGACACACTAAAGACAGGAAGGGAAGGTGTGGCAGGATGAAAAAGTATATTTGCGCCATTACGCTTGTGCTGCTGCTTTTTCCGGCGTTTACTGCGGTAGCGTCCGGAGCCGAGGCTGGCAATCAGGCATTCAGAGCAACCAGAACATCGGTATACAGATGACATTTAATGCAGATACTGCGGCTTTGTGCTGAAACAGAAGCCGCCGCAGGCTTTATATATTAAAACAAGAATTTATATTAAAACAAGAATTATTGCGGGGCGGAACGCGTGTTCGGTCTCGCTTTTTATTATGGCAGCGGTGCAGCCCTGTTATGCGGAAGCAGACCGGCTGTGTTTTTATATTTTTACAAAAGAAGGGAGCTTTTATATCGGGCAGCGTATAATATGCTGTTTTCGGCATTGCATTATGCAAACGGTTGTGGTATTATGAATTTACGGGGAATTGATAATTCCGAAATATAAAAAACATCAAAGGGAGATAAAAATGCTGGAGGTAAGAAACCTTGTAAAGGTATATAAGCCCAAAAGAGGCGTGGCGGTAAAAGCGCTGGATAATGTGAGTATTAAATTCCCGAACAGCGGCATGGTGTTTCTTTTGGGAAAATCAGGCAGCGGCAAATCAACGCTGCTTAATGTTCTCGGAGGTCTTGACCGCTGTGACAGCGGAGAAATAATCATAAAAGGAGTTTCGTCGCGAAGCTTCCGGCAAAGACATTTCGATTCCTATCGCAATACATATGTCGGGTTTGTTTTTCAGGAGTATAACCTGCTTGAGGAGTTCAATGTCGGGGCAAATATCGCTCTGGCTATTCAGCTTCAGGGGCGTAAACCGCAGGATGATGAAATAAACTCCATTCTGCGCCGCGTGGACATGGAGGGCTGCGCATACCGGCGCACCAATGAGCTTTCCGGCGGACAGCGCCAAAGAGTGGCCATTGCAAGAGCACTTGTAAAAAATCCCGAAATAATCATGGCGGATGAGCCGACGGGTGCACTGGATTCGGCTACGGGCCGGCAGGTGCTTCAGATGCTTAAGGAGCTTTCACAAACGAGGCTGGTCATAATGGTTTCGCATGACCGCGAGTTTGCTTCGCAATATGCAGACAGGATAATTGAACTTTCCGACGGCAGAGTCATAAGGGATGACGAGCTTGCAGCTGACGATGCTGTACAGGCCTCCGAAGCAAAGGGGCTTGCCTTTTGTGATAATTGCGTGGAAATACCGGCAGGCTATCATCTTACCCCGGAGGACAGGGAAAAAATCAACAGCTATATCGATGCTCTTTCGGGGCAAAATACGCGTTTGATTATTCGCTCTGCCAAAGCGGAGAGACGCTTTGCACCTACCGATACTTCGCGGATAGGAACAGATTCCGGAGAGCCGTTCCGGCTTATTCGTTCGCATCTGCCTATGAATGTGGCGTTCCGTTTGGGAGCAAGCAGCCTTAAATACAAAAAAATCCGTCTTGTAATAACAGTATTGCTTTCCTGCGTTGCATTTACCCTTTTTGGGCTTGCAGACACCTTCGGGGCCTACAACCATGTGCGCACCTGTACTGATTCACTTACGGACAATAACATAAAACACATATCCGTAACCGCCGGAGAAAGAGATGAGGTCACGGAGCTGATGTTAATCGGCGGACGAATGTCGCAGGCGGATATAGAAAAAGCGTCGAAGGGCATGGGAATAGCCCTTAACGGTGTATATAAGCCATCGGGATACGGTTATACGACAGAAGATCCCGAAACCGGGGAGAGCTATTACGAGTATTCCGAGCCCATGAGCTTTGCGAAACAGATAAACGGCACCGAGTACGCAAAGGAGACGGTGTATAATCTTTATTCCTCAGGCTTTGAAGCGGGCTTCGGAGTTATGGAGGAGAGCATAGCCGAAAAAATGGGCTATACGCTGCTTGCGGGGTGCTATCCCGAAGGGGATAAGCCGGAGATTGCCGTAAGTAAAGCGGTGTATGAAACCTTTGAAAAATGCGGCTACCGTGAGCCGGAGAGTAAAATGTATAATTATACAAATATAACCCGCTATGAAGACCTGATAGGCAAAAAGCTGAGGCTTAACGGCACGGACTATACGGTAAGCGCAATAGTGGATACCGGCCTTGATATGTCGCGTTACAGCGTATTGGCTGAAGCAATCGATTATAATGACGCAAAAACGGTTGTGCGCAATATGATTTTGCAGCAGGAGCTGTATTATGATAAACAGTACGGCTATGCCGGAATGGCCATGCTCAGCCGGGAGAGCTTTGCAAAGCTTATTCAGACGGCCGATGTGAAATATGATAACAAGCCGTTTGAATTTGCAATAGGTGCCATGCCCAAAGATAAAAACGAAGTTTTCAACGCTGTAAAGTACTGTTACCGTGAAGGTAAGCAGTATAATCCCATACAAAACCCGGTAATTTTTGAGCTGGATGCAATCGACGAAATACTGAAGATTCTTTCCGGCGTGTTTGTGGGAGTCGGTGTGTTTTTTGCAATATTCGCATCCATCATGCTTGCAAATTTTATAGCGGTAAGCGTTGCAAACAAAAAACAGGAAATAGGTATACTGCGTGCAATCGGCTCCCGCAGCAGCGATGTTTTCCGCATTTTCTTCAGTGAAAGCTTTATAATTGCAGCGGTTAATTTTGTGCTTGCCTGTATAGGCACGGCAGCTGTTACAATTATGATCAACAGGGGGGTTCATAATCTCGGCGTGCTTGTAACCGTTTTATCGGTGGGGCCGCGCCAGATGCTGCTGATACTTGCCATAAGCTTGTTCGTGGCAGCAATAGCAAGCTTTTTACCGGTATGGCGCATAGCGTCCAAGAAACCGATTGATGCCATAAGAAACCGCTGACGGGTCTGCGGCGCGGCGGCGCGGCCGGGCGCTCGGCCTTGCGGCCTTACGCCCCCGCCCTGCCCTTAAAGGGCAGGGACGGCCTTTGAAAAAGCCCTCGGCCGCGCATCGGCGCCCGCGGCAAAGGGGGTAATACCGCAGCTGTTTTTGCCCGGCGCAGCTTTTTCAAAAACAGACAAAGCCGCCCACGATGGGGCGGCTTTAATATACGGTATCAAATTAAGCCCGGTTATAAATCAGATAAGCAAATCCTTTGCGGGGAAAACCGGCTCGCAGGTCACATTCAAACCCAGCTTGCGCAGCGTGCCCTCATCCCCGGAACGCAGCATTTGTGTGGAATGAAAATCGCAGCCTCTGAGCTTTGGAAGGCAGCTCACGGCTAAAGCGGCGGTGGGGTTGGTGGCCGCGCATATCGACAGGGCTATAAGCACATCGTCAAGCTTGAGCACCGAGCTTGCGCTGCCCAGTATTTCACCCTTAAGGCGGAGGATAGGCTCCAGCACAATGGGGGAGATCAGCATTATCTTGTCGTCAAGACCGGCCAATGCCTTTACGGAATTGACCACCGCGCTTGCCGAAGCACTCATAAGCTGAGTTTTGCGTCCGGTAATAATGCGGCCGTCCTCCAGCTCCAGCGCAGCTGCGGGTGCGTTTGCAGCTTGGGATTTTTCAAGGGCGGGGGTTACCGTGTGCCGATCCTTGGGGGTAACACCCAGCTGCTGCATAATGCTTTTTATCTTTTCAAGGGTGCTGTCCTTTTCCCGCCCGAGCCTGCAGTCGCAGGCGGTTTTGTAATAGCGGCGTATAACCTCCTGCTTTGAGGCCTCGCATACTGCATCATCGTCATATATGCAGTAGCCCGCCATATTTACACCCATATCGGTGGGAGAGCGGTAAAAATCGGGGTTGCCGGTCACGCGGGTAAGTATAGTGCGCAGAACCGGGAAGGCCTCAATATCACGGTTATAATTTACCGTGGATACGCCGTAGGCCTCAAGATGGAACGGATCTATCATGTTTATATCCTGAAGATCCGCCGTGGCCGCCTCATAGGCAAGGTTGACCGGATGCTTAAGCGGAAGATTCCATATGGGGAAGGTTTCGAATTTGGCATACCCTGCCGCACGCCCGCGCTTGTGCTCATGATAAAGCTGGGAAAGGCAGGTGGCAAGCTTTCCGCTTCCGGGGCCGGGAGCCGTGACCACAACAAGAGGCCGGGTGGTTTCAATATAATCGTTTTTGCCGTAGCCCTCCGGGCTTACGATGGTGTTTATATCGGTGGGATAATCCTTTATGGGATAGTGCGTATAATGCCGCACGCCCATCATTTCCAGCCTCCGGCGGAAGGGCTCAACTGCGCTTTGGCCGGTGTACTGCGTAATAACCACCGAGCTTACCAGTATTCCCATTTTGGAAATAAGGCTGATAAGGCGCAGCACCTCCATATCGTAGGTTATGCCGATATCCGCGCGGATTTTCGTTTTTTCAATATCGGCGGCGCACACGCAAAAAACAACCTCAACACGGTCGCGCAGCTCGTAGAGCAGCTTGATCTTGCCGTTGGGATCAAACCCCGGCAGCACGCGGGCAGCGTGAAAATCATCAAATATCTTGCCGCCGAATTCCAAATACAGCTTGTTGTCAAAACGGGAAATGCGCTCCAGTATCTGGCTTGTCTGGCGCCGTGTGTACTCCCGGCTGTCAAACCCTTTTTTCATTTTAATCCTCCCAAAGTCCGCAGTCTGTTCCTAAAAATCATACCCCGACTATTGTAAGTATTTAAGGGGCAAAAGTCAAGGATAATGTCGTTTTTTTGTTTATTACGGCATTAACGGGACATGGCAAGGCAGGCGTGCGCACCTGTTGCATAAAGCTGCGGCAGCGTTAGCATTTTTATAACAATAAGCGCCGCAAGCCCGTACAATACCGACTCATAGGAAAATATAGTTTCTATTGTGCTAAAAAAAACTATAATAGTGCATTGAACAATGCCTTGCCGCGCTATATAATACCCTTGTAAACCGAATACGGTTATTTATCACTTGTAAGATTATATCAGGAGGAATACACATGAAAAAGAAACTGGCGGCAATCGCTGCCGCTGCGCTGATGCTGCTGCTGTGCGCCTGTGATGTAAATACCGCATCGCCCGCGCCGTCGCAGAGCCCCGCGCAGGATCAAACCGGGCAGACATCTCCCGAGCCCGAAACAACTCCGGAAACACCGTATGAAGAAGCCGGTAAAAAGCTTATAGAGGGCTTTGAGCAGGGCGAGATATCCGAGCTTGTCCAAAGCCTTGACTGGACTTCAACGGGCTACGGCATAAGCAATCCGAAGCTTTCCGTAACCGATAATAAAGATATGTGCGATCAGGGCAAAGGCATGCTCACGGTTTTGCCCGATGCAAATGCGTGGTGTCAGTCCTATACATTCAAGGGTGAAAGCGTAAGCAAAGCCTTTTCGGAGGGCGGAAGCTATCTCCGCCTTTGGGTGTGCAACAAAACGGGCGGCACACTGGGTGTGGGCATGGTGGCGGCAGCAAACGGAAAGCAGGCGTATTTTTCTGCGGAGGACGCCGTTCTTACCGGTGCCGACGGCACGGTTCTAAAGGCGGAAACGGGCGATCCCTCCGGCATGGGGCAGGGCAAGCCCTCCGCGGTCATCATCCCGGACGGCTTTCGCGGCTGGCTGAGCTTCAGATGCGATAAGCTGGGCCGGTATTGGGAAAACGCAATGCTGGAGGATATAAAAACAACGGAATCGCTCAATATTGATGTGCGACCCGCCAGCTTTTCTGATGAAGGCAGCTATGTATTTGATGAGCTTGCGCTTACGGAAAACATGTCGGGACAGCTCCGCGATTGGGAGCATAAACAGGAGGACGATAAAAACATGACCAACGAAGAAAAGATCGCCAAGGGCTTTGAAAAGGCGATAAACACCACGCCGGTGCTTAATGAAATTGCGGAACTTAACCCCACGGGCACATATTCCGGCATTAAAGCGGTATGGTATGAGGGTATGACCAAAAACGGCCGCAAAACCAAGGTGTTTGCCTATATAGGCTTCCCGAAGAATGCCGATGCATCCTCTCCGGTGCCGGCGGTCGTATTGGTGCACGGCGGCGGCGGACACGCTTTCCTGCCGTGGGTAAAAATGTGGAATGAACGCGGCTATGCCGCCATTGCAATGGATAACACCGGGTATTTCCCCACAACGGTAAACGCAGGCAGCAGCGAGGCCGACACCACATGGCGCTACGGGCTTATGAAATCGCTCAAGGAGGAGGGGTATACGAATGCCCCTAATAACGACGGTATGGGCTCCTCTGCCGGCAAGGCCGAGAATATGTGGATGTATCATGCCGTGGGGCAGACTATACTTGCCGCAAACGCGCTGCGCGCAGACAGCCGCGTTGCTGCCGATAAGGTGGGAGTTACGGGCATTTCATGGGGCGGAGTTATAAGCTCCATAACCATAGGCTGGGATAACCGTTTTGCCTTTGCCGTTCCGGTTTACGGCTCCGGATACCTTGATGAATCCCTTGCATGGATGAAAAACAATTTCTCCGGCAAGGAAACCATACAGCTTTGGAGCGCCAAGGACCGCTTTGATAAGGCCGATATGCCCATACTTTGGCTGTGCTGGAATGACGACAGCTGTTTTTCCGTAAACAGCAACTCCAAGAGCTATCTTGATACGGTAAAGGTAAACCCGGCCGACAGGCTGAGCATGATAAATAAAATGTATCACTCCCACGGCTGCGGATGGAATCCGGGCGAGATTATGATGTTTGCGGATTCTGTCGTAAAGGGCGGGGCGACCCTTACCGGCTTTGCCTCCCAGCCCTCCGGCAGAAAAATAAATGTTAAAATAGAAGCGGACTCCGCAGCCTCCAAGGTTATCGCAAAGCTTTATTACATTACGGAGGATATGACATACAGCCGTCATAAAAAGTACGGCTATGAGGATACCTTTATGGATCAGGAATGGCAGACGGCGGACCTTACGGTTAAGGAAGGTACCGTTACCGGCAGCGTTCCTGCAAAGGCTAAAGGGTATTATATTGAGCTTACCACCGAGATAGCCGGAAAAAGCTATGTTACCTGCTCTGTATATACCGTAGTAAAATAATTAAACAGCCTACGGCTGTAAGAAAAAACACAAAAGCAAAGCGCGAGCCCGAAACGGACTCGCGCTTTGTGCTTTAATTTTTGCACTTTTATATATTGCCTTTTGCTGCTGTACATTCACCTATACGGGCGAGGAGCAATCTGTTTTTATTCAAACTGCGCATAAAAAAGGTCGTGATAAAAGCCGGGAGCCCCCACAAGGGAGTCATGCGTTCCGCGCTGCACGATCCGTCCCTCCTTAAGCACTATCACCGTATCGGCGTTGCGCACGGTGGACAGGCGGTGAGCAATCACTATGCAGGTTTTGTTTTTCATAAGCCGCTCTATGGAGCGCTGCAAAAGAGCCTCCGTGCGGGAGTCCACATTGCTGGTGGCTTCGTCCAGTATCAGCACCCGCGCATCGGAAAGCATTGCGCGCGCCACCGTCATAAGCTGCTGCTGTCCCTTGGAGATGCCGCCGCCCTCATCGCTCATAGGTGTGTCATAGCCCTTTGGAAGCGAAAGAATGTACTCGTGTATACCCACGGCTTTGGCAGCGGCTTCCGCGTCCTCCCTTGTGGCTTCGGGATTGCCGTAGGTAAGGTTTTCATATACCGTTCCGTCAAACAGCCAGGCATCCTGCAGCACCATTGCAAGGCTTTTTCGGAGGGAATCCCTGGTTCCGTCCGTCACAGGCGTGCCGTCCAGCGTGATTTCGCCGCTTTGTGCGTCATAAAAGCGCATAAGCAGGTTTATAAGCGTGGTTTTTCCGGCTCCCGTAGGCCCCACTATTGCAAGAGTCTTGCCGGGCTTTGCCTCCATGGTTATGCTTCGCAGAGTCGGCTTGCCGGGTATATAGTCAAAATTCACATCGCAAAAGCCGATATCGCCGCGTATATCCGAAAATATGCGGGCATCTGCGGCATCGGGAGCTTCACAGGGCTCGTCAAGCAGGCGGAATATGCGCTCCGCCGCTGCTGCGGCGGATTGAAATTCCGTAAGTATTCCCGCCATTTCGTTTATAGGCCCGGCAAAGCGCCGTGAGTAGAGTACAAAGGAGGAAAGCGTACCCAGGGTTATGCCGCCGTACAGATACAAGAAGCCGCCCAGCGTGCTTATAAGGGCAAGAGAGAGGTTGTTTATAAAATTTACCGACGGCCCGACAATGCAGCCGTGATAATCGGCGTTATAATAAGCCGTTACCGCGTCCTCATTGCGCTCGTTAAAGCGGCCGTCCACATAGGCCTCGCGGCTTGCCGCCTTTATGGCGGTGTGCCCGCTTAGCATCTCCTCGGCATAGCCGTTCAGCGCTCCCAGCTTGCCCGAACGCTTGCGGAAAAGGGGCTGGATACGGCGTGTCTTAAAGCGTGTAAATATAACGGCGATAGGCACCGTTACGGCAAAGACAAGCAGCATTACGGGGGACAGCACTGCCATCATAACAAAGGAGCCTATAACGGTTACGCAGGAGGCAAGCGCCGAGAGCAAATCCGATGACAGAGTGGCGTTTACGGTGTCTATATCGTAGGAGATACGGCTTATGACATCGCCCGCCGGGTGCGTGTCAAAATATGCTACCGGCAAATGCAGCAGATGCTCCATTACCTCGCTGCGCATTTGCCGCACTATGCGTTGGGATAAACGGGTGACAATTACCGATACAATATAGGAAACGGCGGCGGATAAAATGTAAAACAGCGCCATCATGCCGCAGTAGAAAAATACCTTGCCGAAATCGGTATTGCCGAGGGCTATTGCGTCAATTGCCGCGCCGGAAAGCTTTGGACCTATAAGCGAGAGCAGGTTGGAAATAAGCATAAGCGCAAGCGCCAGGGCGGCAACAAGGCGGTGACGCATAAGATAACCCAGCAGCCGGCGTACGGTGCCGCGGCGTTTTTTTGAAAACAGCGAATTTGCGGAGGCGCTTTCATTGTTTGATGCATTGTTTGCTGCATTGTCATGCGTTTTATTCAAGCGCGGCACCTCCTATCTGGGAAAGGCTTATTTCGCGGTAAAGCGGGCAGCGCGCAAGAAGCTCTTCGTGAGTGCCCGATGCGGCTATGCGGCCGTTATCCAGCACGATTATGCAGTCGGCCTGCATAACGGAGCTTACACGCTGAGTGGCTATGATCTTGGTGCAGGGGATATCAGCAAGCTCCCTGCGGATGGCGGCGTCGGTGCGGTAGTCAAGCGCGCTTGCGGCATCATCCAGTATAAGTATGGGAGGGGCTGCGGCAATGGCTCTTGCAATAAGCAGCCGCTGCTTTTGTCCGCCGCTTATGTTTGTGCCCTTCGAGGTTAGAATGCGGTCAAGCCCCTCAGGGTCCGCAAGGACAAATTCTGCATGCGCCTTTTTAAGGGCGCTTATCAGCTCATCATCGGGGATATCCCGCCCAAAGCAGATGTTTTCCCGTACAGTGCCGGAAAAAATGAAATCGTTTTGCAGCACCTGCGCAAAGAGTGCGTGCAGCTGCGGCGCGGTGTAGGAGCGCACATCCCGCCCCATAACCCGTATTTCGCCTTGGCATGGGTCGTAAAGACGCTCGCACAGCTTAAGCATGGTGCTTTTGCCGCTGCCCGTTGCCCCGACAATGCCCAAACATCCCCCCTTTTTAAGGGAAAAGCTGATATTGTCCAGTATTTTGGCGCTGCCGTAGGAGAAGCTTACATTGGAAAAGCTTACGGCGCAGTCGTCCCGTATATCGCTTTTGCCGCATACCGGCAGGTCAGGCTGCATATCCATTACCTCGCTTATGCGCTGGGCGCTGGCCGCGCATTTGGAATACATTGTGAATATGCGCGTAACAGTCAGCATGGCGTTTGAAATAATGGTAAAGTAACTCATAAAGGCAATGATTTTGCCTGCGGTGGATACGCCGCCGTGCACCAAAAAGGCGCCGGTTAATATAACGGCGGTAAGCCCGAGGTTAAGCAGCACTGTCATAACGGGGTTGCTTGCGCTCATTGTAAGCACGGCCCTTTGCTCGGCGCGGGACAGGCCGAGGTTAAGAGCTTCAAACGCTTCGCTTTCATTTTTTTGCGAGGAAAAGGCCTTTATAACGCGAATTCCCTTGCATCCCTGCCGTACCTTGCGCACCATGGAATCGGCCGCAGCCTGCGCGCGTACATACAGCCTGCGCCCGAAGCGGCTTATCAAATACACCCCTGTGCCCAAAAGCGGCAGCACGGCCGTCATTATAAGCGCAAGCCGCGCCTCCATGGCAAAGGAAAAGCAAAGCCCGCCTATCAGCAGTATAGGGGCGCGCACGCCCATGCGCTGCATCATGCCCACCGTCTGGTGTATATTGTAGGTGTCGCCGGTAAGGCGCGTTTCAAGGGAGGGAATGCCGAAATGCTCCACCTGCGAGCAGGAAAGGGACATGCATTTTGCAAAAAGGTCGCTGCGCAGGGTGCGGGTGGTGTCCCGCGCCACGGCAGAGGCTATCCGGTTGGCAATAACATTGCCGGATATGCCTATGCAGGCCGCCAGCACCATCATCAGCCCCAAAAACAGTATGCTGCCCTTGTTGCCCGACGGAGCCACCGTATCCAGCATGGCGGCAAGCATCCACGGCAGCGCAAGGTCCATTAGCGTGCCGGTCGTTTTGATCAAAAGCCCAACGGCTATTTTGCCCGTAAAGGGCCGTATATAGCGGAATATTTGCTTCATTTAACTGTTTCCCTGATGTTTTTTTGCGTTGTGCAGCTGTTTTATTAAAGCGGCAGCAACAGTTTATTATACGCATTTTCCACTCTTTTGTCAAAATTGCGCGCGCCGAGGCCAAAAGGAAAGCAGGCTAAAAAACAGGCATACAACCCTTTATGGCTTCATAGAGTATAAACAAAGAATAATGAATCGGCGGGAGGATTGTCATGGAGGGCTTTGATCTTTACAGAGATATTGCGCAAAGAACCGGAGGCGACATATATGTAGGAGTGGTGGGGCCGGTGCGTACCGGCAAATCCACCTTTATTAAACGGTTTATGGATCTTATGGTGCTTCCGAACATAGAGGATGAATTCGTACGTGCGCGCGCCGTTGACGAGCTGCCGCAAAGCGGGTCCGGGCGCACCATAATGACCACGCAGCCCAAATTCGTGCCCAATGAGGCGGTGAAGCTGACGCTGGAAAAGGCGGAGCTGAGGGTGCGGCTGGTGGACTGCGTGGGCTATCTGGCACAGGGAGTAATAGGACACCTGGAAAACGATGTGCCGCGCATGGTGCGTACCCCGTGGAGCAGCGAGGAAATGCCCTTTGAGCAGGCGGCGGAGCTGGGCACGCGCAAGGTGATAGCCGAACATTCCACAATAGGCATAGTGTTAACCACGGACGGCAGCATCACGGGTATGCCGCGTTCAGCCTATGCGGAGGCGGAGGAAAGGGTGGTAAATGAGCTTAAGGAGCTCAATAAGCCGTTTATTGTGGTGCTTAACACTACGGATCTGTATAATATGGATACGCAGCAGCAGGTGCTTCAGCTGGAGGAAAAGTACGGCGTGCCGGTGGTGGGCATGGATGTGCTGAACATGACAAAGGAGGATATAGCAGGGCTGCTTGAACGCATATTATACGAATTTCCGTTAAGGTGTATAGAAATAGACATCCCCGGATGGATGCAGGCGCTGCCCCGCGAGCATGAGCTGATAGAAAAAATCACGCAGGCGCTTGCGGAGGCAAAGCATCAGGAAAAAATGAAAGATTATCCACTTTTACCCGAAGCCTTTGAGAATATGGAGGGCATAGTAAAGAGCTTTGAGCTGGAAAAGGTGCTGCCCGGTCAGGGGCGTATATGCTATTGTCTTACGGCGGAGCCGGAGCTGTTCTACAAGGTGCTGGGGCAGGAGTGCGGCTGCGAGATAAGCGGGGATTCCCAGCTGATGAGCATTATAAAGGAATTGGTGGAGGCAAAGCGGGAATACGATAAAATAGCGCCGGCGCTTGCTGCCGCCAAGGAAACCGGCTACGGCGTGGTGACGCCTTCCATGGACGATATGGTGCTGGAGGAGCCGGAAATGGTGCGTCAGGGCGGCAGATACGGCGTAAAGCTGAAGGCGAGCGCACCCAGCCTGCACCTGATACGGGCGGATGTAAAAACCGAGGTAAGCCCGGTGGTGGGCAGCGAGCAGCAGGGTGAGGAGATGGTGCGGGGGATGCTTGAAAGCTTTGAAAGCGATACCTCGAAGATATGGGAGAGCAATATTTTCGGCAAAAGCCTGCATGAGCTGGTACAGGAGGGGCTGTCCGGAAAGCTGGTGAGAATGCCGGCAGAGGCGCAGAAAAAGATGCAGATGACGGTGGAAAGAATAGTGAACGAAGGCGGCGGAGGCCTGATATGCATACTGCTGTAATGCATAAATATACAATATTATGAATATTTATACAAAACGAATCGAAGCAAAAATGCGAAAAACATATAAAAAACGCATCAAAAACGCTTAAAAAACATTGAAAAAAGCGTTAAAAAACGCAAAAAAAACGATGAAAAATTAACGGCGAGTTTTTAACACAGGCGGTACGGAGAATTCCGTACCGCTTATGCCGTAACCTTCGGCGGTGCACCGCCGAAATAAAAAGGACCGCCCTAAAGCGGTCCTGAAGGTGCGAATTATTTTGCGGCTTCGCGGTCGCGGACATATATATGCTTGGTGTGCGGCTTGCCGCTTTGGCGTATGTCCAGCTCAAAGCGGTCGATGCTGCGTACCAGTTGGCTCAGCTTGCTGAAGCCGAAGTTGCGCGGGTCAAAATCGGGCTGCTTTTTTATAAGCAGGCTGCCGAGCTCACCCAAGGAGGCGTAGCCCTCCTCATCCGCAAGGTCCTCAACGGAATCGGCAAGCAGAGAGGTGATATATGAAGGCACCTTGCGCGCCGTGCTTTTGGCGGCTTTTTTTTCATTCTGCCGGGCGTCCTCCAGACGCTGCTCCACGGCGGCGGCCCGAATGACCTCGATATATACGAATTTGTCGCAGGCTACAATAAAGGGGGCGGGGGTCTTTTTTTCGCCTATTCCGTATACCTTCATGCCCGCCTCCCGCAGACGCGTGGCAAGCCGGGTAAAATCGCTGTCGCTGGAAACCAGGACAAAGCCGTCTACACGGCGGGAATAAAGAATGTCCATGGCGTCTATTATCATGGCGGAGTCGGTGGAGTTCTTGCCGGTGGTGTAGCTGTACTGCTGTATGGGGGTTATGGCATTTTCCAGCAGTATGCTTTTCCAGGAGGCCAGCTGGGGAGTTGTCCAGTCGCCGTATATGCGCTTGATGGTGGGGGAGCCGTACACCGCTATTTCCGCCATTACATCCTTCATGGCGGTGCGGGGGGCGTTGTCCGCATCGATCAGCACGCAAAGGCGCATGTCGCGGGCGGAGTTATCATTTATGCTTTCGTTATTTTCCATTATTATATTTTCCTTATGTTTTCTTGTGTGTAATTAAAATAAATCAAAACATCGTTCATTGCCGTTTTGCTATATTCAATGCGTCGGGTGGAGGCATTGCACGGCAGGAATTGCGGGATAATGCCCGCACATTTATGCGGTGCTGCTTATTTATTATAGCATTATATAAGGAAATAATCAATACCGGCAGGAAAATAAAAAATGCGGAAAATATAACCCCCAAAAGCGTATGACTGAAGTGCCCCCAAAAATTAGACAATATGATATGATGTCTAACAAGCGAGGTGCAGTTCGGACCTTTGGGGGTTATATCAATTGTTTCGGGTTTTTAAGAAAAACGGCGGTTTCACTCTACGCGGGAGGCAATGGCATCGCCCATTTCGGAGCAGGTGACGCATTTTGCGGAAAGGTCGGGGGTGAAAATGCCGTCCTTAAGAGTGAGCTCCACGGCGCTTTCTATTGAGGCGGCTTCGGCGGCAAGCCCCAAATAACGCAGCAGCATAGCCCCGGAGAGCACCGTGCCGATGGGGTCTGCAATGTTTTTACCAGCAATATCGGGGGCTGAGCCGTGAATGGGCTCAAATATGCCGGCTCTTCCACCTATTCCGGCAGAGGGCATGGTGCCAATGGAGCCGCATATCATGCTGGCCTCATCGGAGAGAATATCGCCGAACATATTGGAGCACAGCAGCACATCAAACTGGCGCGGATCATGCACAAGCTGCATGGCGGCGTTGTCCACATACATGTGCGTAAGCTCAACATCGGGATAATCCTTGGCTACGGCTTCCACGCAGCGGCGCCACAGCTTTGAGCTGGCAAGCACATTGGCTTTATCCACGGAGCACACCTTTTTGCGGCGCAGGCGAGCCTGCTCGAAGGCAACACGGGCTATGCGTTCAATTTCGTATCCGGAGTACTGCTCGGTGTCAAAGGCGCTGTCGCCGCTGTCGGAGTTGCCGCGTTTGCCGAAGTATATGCCGCCGGTAAGCTCGCGCACTACCATAAGGTCGGTGCCTGCGCATACTTCCTCTTTAAGGGGAGAAGCACCTATAAGCGCGGGAAAAATGCGGGCAGGACGCAAATTTGCATATGCGCCCATATGTGCACGCAACTCCAGCAGCCCGCTTTCCGGCCGTTTTTCGCATTTATCCCACTTCGGGCCTCCCACGGCGCCCAGCAGAACGGCGTCTGCCGAGTCCACGGCGCGGCGGGTGGCAAAGGGAAAGGGTGCGCCGAAGTGATCGATGGCGCAGCCGCCGAAATCGGCAAAATCAAAGGCAAGGTCGGAGCCGTGGCGGGCGGCTGCGGCAGACATTACTTTTACGGCTTCGGTGCATATTTCGGGGCCGATACCGTCGCCGGAGAGAACGGCTATTTTTTTGCTCATAATAAACACTCCTTCGGGCTGATGCCGTTATGCTTTGTTTTCTTGTGCCTTTATGCTTTCCATAAGCCCGCCGGCATCCACTATGCTTTTTATAAAGCCGGGCATAGGGGAAAAGGAAAAGGCGGTGCTTTGGGTGTTATCGTATATGCGTCCGGCATCGGTGTCCACGGTTACGCTGTGCCCCTGCGCTATTGCATCGGCAGCGGGAGGACATTCAATTACGGGAAGCCCGATATTTATTGCGTTGCGGTAAAATATCCGTGCAAAGGAGCGGGCGATGATACAGCTTATGCCGCTTTCCTTAAGCACAAGGGGGGCGTGCTCGCGGCTGGAGCCGCAGCCGAAGTTTTCGCCCGCCACAAGAATGTCGCCGGGGCAGACCTTTTTTGTAAAATCGGGGTCGATATCCTCCATTGCGTGCAGGGCAAGCTCGTGTTTATCGGATATATTCAGATATCGCGCGGGGATTATTACATCGGTATCCACATTGTCGCCGTATTTTACGGCTTTTCCTTGAAATTTCATTACAAACCACTCCTTTAGTGATAAAGAGTTCAAATCGGATTTCGGGGTTTTAAGCCCGAAAAAGGACGGGAAGGGCGGTTATTCCAAGCACGGAAGCTCGTCCGGAACGGCTATGCGCCCCATTACGGCGCTGGCCGCCGCCACGGCGGGGGAGGCAAGATAGACCTTGCTGGTTACATGTCCCATGCGGCCCACGAAGTTGCGGTTGGTGGTGCTTACGGCCACTTCGTTTTCCGCAAGGATGCCCATATGCCCGCCAAGGCACGGACCGCAGGTGGGGGTGCTTACAACGCAGCCGGCCTGCGCAAAAATGTCCAGCAGCCCCTCGGCAAGCGCCTGCCGCCAGATGTTTACCGTGGCGGGAATGACGATGCAGCGAACCTCGGGGTGAAGGCTGCGCCCCTTGAGCACGGCAGCCGCAGCCCGCATATCGGAGATGCGGCCGTTTGTGCAGGAGCCGATGACCGCCTGATCTATGCGTATATCGGAAAGAGAATCAGCGCGCGCGGTATTTTCGGGCAGAGAGGGACGGGCAACGGTGAGGGGGACGCGGCAGAGATCTATTTCCACCGTGCGCTCATATACGGCATCGGGATCGGCCCCAAAGACGGTTCCGGGCTTTGCGCCGTGTGCGGCAAGATATTCGCGCGTTATGTCATCCACTGGGAAAATGCCGTTTTTGGCTCCGGCCTCTACGGCCATATTGCATATGCAGAGACGGTCGTCCATGGAAAGGACGGAGATATCGCCGGAAAATTCCAAAGATTTATACAGCGCGCCGTCCACGCCGATAAGGCCTATAAGATACAGGATAACATCCTTGCCCGAAACCCAAGGGGAAAGGCGGCCGGAAAAGACCACCTTAATGGCACGGGGTACCTTGAACCATGCGGTGCCCGATGCCATGCCGGCGGCAAGATCGGTGGAGCCGACGCCCGTGGCAAAGGCGCCCAGCGCGCCGTAGGTGCAGGTGTGGGAATCGGCGCCTATTACGCAGTCGCCGGCGGTAACAAGACCCTGCTCGGGCAGGAAGGCGTGCTCGATGCCGCAGCGCCCCACCTCATAGTAGTGCGGGATGTGCATTTTGCGTGCAAAATCCCGCATTTTTTTGGCCTGCGACGCGCTTTTTATATCCTTATTCGGGGTGAAGTGATCCGGTATAAGCACTATTTTTTCCGGATCGCGCGTTTTGGAAAGGTTCAGCCTGCTGAACTGATCTATTGCCACGGGAGCGGTGATATCGTTGCCCAGCATAAGGTCAAGGCGGCAGGATATAAGCTGATCCGCCTCAACGAAATCAAGCCCCGCCTTGCGGGCCAGCAGCTTTTGCGTCATGGTCATTGCCATAGTGTTTACCTCCCGTTAATTGCACCCGAAATATCGCTCAGGGCGCGGTTTATTGCCTCAATGTAGGCAAGAATACTGGATTCAATAATATCGGTGGAAACGCCGCGGCCGCGGTAGAGGATATCGCCGCGCTTTATAACCACGGTAACCTCGCCCAGCGCGTCCCGTCCGCCGGTAACGGCTTTTATATCGTAGCTGTGAAGGGAGATATCCATTCCGGCTATTTTGTCAACCGCCCTGAAGGCTGCGTCAACGGGGCCGCTGCCCGTGCTTTCGCCCACCATTGTGGCGCCGTCCTTGGTAAGCACCAAATTGGCGATGGATTCCATGCCGTTGCCGCAATATATGCGGAAGGACTGAAGCTCAAAGACCTTGGGCACCTCGTTTACCTTCTGAGAGGCGATGGCGGCAAGATCGCGGTCGTCTATCTCGCGTTTGCGGTCGGCCAGCTCCTTGAATTTGGCAAAGGCTTCGTCCAGCTTGCGTCCCTCCAGCTTAAGGCCAAGCTCGCTGAGCCGTTCGCTGAAGGCGTGCTTGCCGGAGAGCTTGCCAAGAGGAAGCGCGGTTTTGGGCGCGCCGATAGCCTCGGGAGTGATTATTTCGTAGGTGGCGGGGTTGTTGAGCATGCCGTGCTGATGTATGCCGGACTGATGGGTAAAGGCATTTTGCCCGGTTACGGGCTTGTTTGAGGGAATACGAATGCCGCAGACGGAGCTTACAAGGTGAGAAACGCGGTATATGGAGGGAACGCGTATGCCGTGATCAAGATTATAGTACTCCTTGCGCGTTACAAGGTTCATTACCACCTCTTCAAGGGCGGCGTTTCCGGCGCGTTCGCCTATGCCGTTTATGGTGCCCTCCACCTGACAGGCGCCCGCTTCAAGGGCGGCAAGGCTGTTGGCCACCGCATTGCCCAGATCGTTATGGCAATGGACCGACAGAATAACCTTATCTGCGCCGGGGACATTTTTAATTATATCCCGGATCAAAGCGGCATACTCTGTCGGCTCGGTATAGCCCACGGTGTCGGGAATATTGATTACATCGGCGCCCTCGGCTATTACGCAGGAAAGTACGGAGAACAGAAATTCACGGTCGCTGCGGGTGGCATCCTCACAGGAGAATTCCACAAAGGGGCACAGAGCGCGTGCGCGGCGCACGGCTTCGACTGCGGCATGAAGCACCTGATTGCGGGACATGCGAAGCTTGTACTGCATGTGTATGTCCGAGGTGGCGATAAAGGTGTGCAGCGCGGGGCGGGCGGCGTGCTCAAGAGCCATGGCGCCCTGCTCGATATCGGAAAGAACGGCACGGCAAAGGCATACGGTTTGTGCGTGCTTAAGCTGGGAGGCTACGGCGCTTACCGCTTCAAAATCACCGGGGGAAGCGGCGGCAAAGCCGGCCTCTATTGCGTCTATGCCCAGCTCCTCCAGGGCGGCGGCAATGCGCAGCTTATCCTGCGTGTTGAGGTTGACGCCGGGGGTCTGCTCTCCGTCGCGGAGAGTGGTGTCGAAAAATCTTATTGTGCGTTTTTGCATGGCGGAATGATTCGTGTTCATGTATGCCTCCGATAAAAAAGCCCTTCAGTCTCATGATTTCAGAGACGAAGGGCTTTGTTTCGCGGTACCACTCTGCTTGGGCAAATTACTTGCCCCACCTTTATGCAGACCTCGTATAGAACGGGAGCTGCTTTCCCTGTAACGGGGGAGACCCGGCGCGGCTTAGGGGCAAAGGCCCTTGGGTGCGCGGCTCGGCGGTGAGCAGCCCCGATGCTTTCCGCTGCCGTCTCGCACCAAACGACGGCTCTCTGCATTCGGGAAAGGGAAAAGGGGCAAATCCGCTTCATTGCCTTTGTATTTTTGAATATTATAATGTCGCGCCGCGGCTTTGTCAACGGAATAATTCATTTTAACAAGGCGCGCCCGCCGCATTCGGAACACACATCTGCGAAGAAGCGTTAATAGTCCTCAGCCAGCATATCGGCGTTTTCAAGCAGCAGGAAGCTTTTGTCAAGAGCCGTATCGTAGCGGAAGATGTCGTACTTGCCGTTTGTTTTTACAACGCTGTAAAAAATGCTTTGGGCATTGCCGTCGGACGGCACGCAGGCAAAGGTATCGGCCCGCACATTTTTTGCTATGACCCGCAGCTTGCTGTCGGAGAGACGGTAAAGCATAAGAGTGCCGTAGACCTTAGCGGTGGGGTGAGAGGAAAACGGGGTGTCATCCGCTTCGGCTATGACGGTTACATCCTTGAAATATATGAGATGATTGCCGTCGTTTGACATCATGGAGCAGGAATAGTATGCCGAAGAGGAGGAATCGTATATTGCGCCGCAGTTGTTTATGAGCTTACTGCTGTTTCCGCGGGCATCAACACACCAAAGCTCTGTGGCGGTTTTGTCGGCGTTTGCACTGAAGAGCAGGCGGCCGCAGGCCTCGTAGTACATTATTTCGTACATGGCGCCGTCACGAAGCTTTTCCGTTTTTGCCCCGGAGCCGGAAACATCCACAAAGTACAGCTGAGTGTTTTGCGCGCTGCTGCTTCGAAGCAGCATATAGCCCTTTTGCCGTGCGCAGTCAATTACTATATTGCCTATTACCGAGGAATAGGTATCCTTTGCAAGGCTGAGACTCTTGAGGCGGGCAAGGTCAAAATAGTAAATATCGCACCGACCGCTTTGGCTTCCGGCAGCGGAGTACACTATGCCGCGAGCGGTATCGGTAACTGCGGTATGGTTTGCACCGTATACATTTTGGGCTATGCGATGCGTGCGCAGGGTTTTGGTGTCCACTGCCGTAAGCGTGCCGGACTGCTCGGAGGTGCTGTAATCGTGCAGCAGGTATGCCACGCTGCCGTCGGGAGAAAACTGGGAATAGGCAACTCCCGAGAAGGCCAGACGCTTGCCCGAAACGGTGCAGAAGGTATAGCTGTAAAGCCCGGAAACGGAGGAGGTATTGACGCACAGAAAGCTTTCGCCGTTCTGCGAGAGCCAGCCAAGAGACAGGGCGTTTACATCGGAAACGGTTTTTTCTCCGTCGGAACGGTAAATATGCACCTCGCCCTTTGTGCCGTTTGCGGCAACGGCGAACAGAGAGGAGGAGTCTCCGGAAAAATATGCGCTTTCACTGCGTATTCCGGTGCTTAGCAGCTTAAACTCTCCGCCGCTTGCATCGGTAAGCACAAGGGAGCCTATGCCGCTGGAGCCGGCGCCTATAACGGCGGCAAGGCGTTTGCCGTCCGGGCTTATGCGCCATGAGGATACATCGCGTATAAGGAAGGTTTTTTGGCCGTCCTTGCAGCGCATAAGGGCTCTTTCGCCGTTATAATCGCGAAGATAAATGAGGGTGCCGTCCTGATCCAGCCAGTAGCTGACAGCGGAGAGGGAATCGGTATCATCCGGGGAGTAGATATTTTCGTCAATAAGCACTGAGGAATCGCCGCGGCAGAGATACAGCGCGCCGTCCTTGAGGGCTGCCGTGAACTCAAGACGCTCCGGCAGCGAATTAAGAGGGGTGTGCATATCCGCAACAGCCGGGGAAAAACGAATTACAAAATGCCACAGAACGCCGAAGGCGGCAAGCAGCACTGCGGCGGCTATGCATACTATGGCGATGATCTTTTTTCTTGCGGGTGACAGCTGCCTGCCCGTACCGGGGGCGGCACCTTTTTTTGCTTTGTTTTCCTGACGCAGGGAGCGTATCTGGCCGGTGCTATTGTTGTTGCTCATGATGGTTCCTTTCGTGCGTGCCGATAAATTCCCGAAAAACAGCGGCGCGCCAAGAGTATTTTGCGCCTTGCGCATAATGCGGCGCAAGACGGCGGGGGAGAAAATATTGCGCGGACGGCAAAATATAATGAATAAAGTGTAAACTCCTGCCGTTTCGACGGTATATGACAAAAGCCGTGAAAAAAGCTGCTGCACTGCGACTTTTTTCGCCTGCCGCAATTGCTATAATTATGGCGCAAAAAGAAAGCAAGGCAGGTGATTGCTGTGAACAATGCGGATATACGCGGGGCGCAGACGGACCATGACGGCATAGAGCAGGTTCGCCGGGAGCTGGCAAGGCTGTATCTGAGCGGTGCTGATTATGAAACGCTGCGCAGACTTACGGACCTTGTTGACATACATACCGTGCAGCAGGCGGCCAAAGCGGCCGGATAAACGGCTGCATATGCCGCGCCGTAAGGCGCGGCATTTAAGTATACGCAGCACTGCGGCGTATAAATGCATTTTGCGCGGCAGTGTTTTTTATATTATAGCACAGCGCGGACACGGAATCAAAGAAAAATTAAAGGGGATATCTGATTTTTGCGTGAACCGGGCGACCAATGGGCGGAAACGGGGAGAAATGCAAAGCATATAAAAATCGTGTAAGAGGTGCATGCAACGAGAAATTAAAACAGGGAAGTGCGAAAAAAAGATGCTGATTTTAGTACGAAACCGTACTAAAATACGCAAAGCCGGGCCTTGACACACCTTTAACAGCAGTAAGGTCTTAAATACGGAGGGATGAAATGAAAGCGGACTGCGGCGAAATGATGTACAGGATAAACTGTTTGGCGCGGGAGCCTGATTCCGTTCATCAGGCGGCGCTGAAAACGGGCATGTCGGACAGCGTGATGTTTATGATGTATATTGTATATCAGGGCGGGGCAGATGCCCGCTGCACGATATAAGAAAAAACACCGGCATAAGCAAGCAGACGCTTAATTCCGCGCTGAGAAAGCCGGAAAAGGACGGCATAGTATACCTTGAGCAAAGCGGCGGAAAAACAAAAACGGTGCGCTTTACCGTAAAGGGAAGAGATTATGCGGCAAATACCGTTGGCAGACTGTTTGATGCCGAATGCAGTGTGTTTATGCACTGGACACAGGAGGAAATAGACAGCTATATGCATCTTACGGCCAAATACAACAGCGACCTGAAAAGGCAGACGGAAGCGCTTTGATGAATTCTTTAATATAAAGCGGCGGCCGCGTAAAAGACCGTAATGAAAAAGCGGGCGCAGAAATGCGGTTTTTATCGAAACGGGAGCGGCGGCAAGGGGAAAGGAAGGAAAAAGAATGAATATTATAACAATAAGCAGGGAATTCGGCAGCGGCGGACGAGAGCTGGCAAGCGGCTTGCGGATATAAAGGGATACGATTATTATGACAGCGAAATAATTGCCGCAGTGGCAAAGAAGAGCGGCATGGACGAGGCTTATATTGAAAACACGCTGAGCAATCACGGTTGGAGAAATCAGGCCATAACCTTTCGCGGTACGCTTGCATCCTCGGCATATGTGGAATCATCAAAGGTGCAGCTGCTGCTGGAGCAGAAGGAAGTAATAACGGGCATTGCGCAGATGGGCAAGGATTGCGTTATTGTGGGCAGGAATGCCGATGTTATACTGCGGGAATACGAGCCGCTTAACATATTTGTATGCGCCTCGGCGGAGGCGAAGCTGAAAAGGTGCACGGAGCGGGCGTCGGCGGGGGAAAACCTGAGCGAAAAGGAGCTGCTGCGCCGGATGAAAAGGACAGCGTGCGCCGTCAGACCGGGGAGCTGATGACCGGCTCGCAGTGGGGATAAAGGGACGCTTATCAGCTTATAGTAAATACAACACAATGGGAGATAAAGCAGTTGGCACAGGCGGTTGCATATTTAGCCGACTGTTGGTTTGGGAGAAAACGATGAATAGGAGCCTTCGGCGCGGTAATGGTGGTATCGGGCGAGCTGTTGGCAATGCCGCTTGCGCGGCTGTTTACGGGCTACGATCCGGCCTTGACCGAGCTTACGGTTTCCGGCTTCCGCGTATTTGCGCTGTCCTTTATCTGCATGGGGTATGCCATATACGGCTCCTCCTTCTTTACGGCGCTAAACGACGGCGTCACTTCCGCAATTATCTCCTTTTTGCGCACGCTGGTGTTCCAGATAGCCGCCGTTATGCTGCTGCCGCTGGTGTGGGGCATTGACGGGGTGTGGGTATCCATTGTGGTGGCGGAATTTATGGCTATGGCGCTGTCATTTTTATTTATGGCTATAAAAAGAAAGAAGTATCATTATTAAGCAATCAGGCCAGGAGTTATAAAACAAAACAGTAATGCGCGCCGCGCGGGAAAATGCCCGAGGGAATATTTCCTCGGGTATTTTTTGAGGCTGCGTATTTATATCCCGGGCAGGGAGCGCCGGCGGTTGTTCGGGGTTAAAACGCACGCGGCGATTGACTCAATAAAAAAGGAGGTATATAATATATCGGTTAAGAAAGGCAGCGGCAGCGCGGCTTTTTTAACGGGGTATAAATTGCGGCAAAGGACGGGAGGAGCATATATGCAGCTGGTTGTGCTGGTGCTTAACAAGACGGAATGTCTTGAGGAGCTGTTGGAAAAGTTTGTGGAGATAAATGTAAAGGGCGCTACGATAATTGAATCAAGCGGAATGGCAAAGGCTCTTTATAACGACAGCCATGTGAGCGATCTTTTCGGGTCGCTGCGTGCGCTTATAAACCCGCGCAAGGAGAGCAAGACGGTTTTCTGCGTGGTTAAGGACGAAATAGTGCAGGATGTGCGCGATGCGGTGGAGGAGGTTACCGGCGGGCTGGATAACCCGGATACCGGCATACTGTTTTCCGTGCCCACCCTGTTTGTGGACGGTATACATCCCGGGAGGGCGGCGCGCAAATGACGCAGAATCTTATATATCTTGCGCTGGCCATACTTGCGGGCTTTGCGTTTTCTTATCTTGCAAGACTTGTGCGCCTGCCCAATGTAACCGGATACCTTGTGGGCGGGCTGCTGCTTGGCATTACCGGAATAATACCAAAGGATGTGATGAGCGGCTTTGATATTATTTCCGATGTAGCTCTTGGCTTTATTGCCTTTTCCATAGGCAGTGAATTCAAGCTGACATTTCTTAAAAAAGTGGGAGCGGCGCCCATTATCATAATGCTGCTGGAGGCGTTTATGGCGGTGCTGGCGGTGGCCGGCGCGCTGCTTGCAGCCGGCTTTGACGCCCCTCTTGCCATAATGCTGGGCGCGATTGCCGCAGCGACGGCGCCGGCGGCTACGCTTATGGTGGTGCGGCAGTACAAGGCACAGGGGCCCGTTACAAGAATTCTGCTGCCCGTGGTTGCGATGGATGATGCCGCAGCGCTTATGGCCTTCAGCATATGCAGCGCGGTGGCGCAGGTAATGGTGGGCGGCAGCGAGCTGTCGGTATGGCAGATGATATTAAAGCCGCTGGGGGAGATACTCGGTTCGCTGGCCTTGGGCGCGGCTTTGGGCTGCGCCGTGACGCTGCTGCTTAAGCTGCTTAAGGATAAGGGGGATCTGACCTCCCTTGCGGTGGCGGCAGTGTTTGCAAGCGCGGCGCTTGCAAGCATGTTATCGCTGTCCTCACTGCTTGTATGCATGATGATGGGAGCGCTTTGCGTAAACCTTACCGAAAAATCGGCAGAGCTTCAGCGGCGTACAGACAAGATAACGCCGCCCATCTTTATGCTGTTTTTTGTGATTTCCGGAGCGGAGCTGGACGTTGCTGCAATCGGATCAATAGGCGTTGTGGGAGCTGTATATATTGTTGCAAGAGTGGCGGGCAAAATGTTCGGCGCATGGCTGGGCGCGGTGATAAGCAAATGTCAGACAACAGTTAAGAAATATCTCGGTTTTATGCTGATACCGCAGGCGGGTGTGGCCATCGGGCTTTCACTGCTTGCCATAAAAATAGTTCCGCAATACGGAGATACCATCCGCGCGGTTGTGCTTTGCGCCACGCTTATTTATGAGCTTATAGGGCCGGTGGCAACAAAGCTGGCGTTGCGCAAGGCGGGGGAAATACCCGCTGAGGGCAAAGGCACGGCGGCTGCGGCTTTGCAGCAGAATGCGCCGGCGGAAACGGCAATGCAGGAGGTTTCGTCCGGCGCGGCGGTGCAGGAAGATCCTGCAAAAAACGAAAAAGAGCCGGACGGCAAGGCAGAGGCAAATGATGCGCACGGAAATACTTAAATGCCCCGTGTGCGGCGGCGGCCTTATGCATAGTGCTGACGGAAAAAGCCTTATATGTATAAACAGGCACTGCTTTGATATTGCGCGAAAAGGATATGTAAATCTGCTCATGCGTGCAGGTGGGCGGCACGGAGACGATAAAACCATGCTGGAGGCCCGAAGGGATTTTTTATCAAGGGGGCATTATCTGCCCATTGCCGAGGCGGTGGCGGAGGCCTGCCGCGGCAGCCGACTGCTTGATATGGGCTGCGGAGAGGGCTATTATACGCAGCATATGTGTCTGGCGAACAGGGAGGTATATGCCTTTGATGTTTCCGGCAGGGCCTGTGCAATGACGGCCGGCAGGGCGAAGGCGGCATCGGTATTTGCGGCTTCCGCCTTTGATATACCCGTTAAGCCGGAGAGCGTTGATTGCGCGGTGAGCATCTTTGCGCCGTATGATGCCGGCGAGGTGAGGCGGGTGCTGAACATGGGCGGTTTGTTTGTGAGGGTATATCCGCTGCCGGAGCATCTGATGGAATTAAAGCGCGCAATATATGATATTCCGCGGGAAAATCCGGAGGAGAAAACGGATATTGCCGGATTCTCCCTGAGGGAAAACCAAAGGCTCCGTTATTCCTTTAATATGAAAAGCACAGAGGAGATCATGGCGCTGTTTGCCATGACACCGTACTTTTATAAAACGGGCAGGGCTGCCGCAGAGCGCATAGGGCACACAGACAGCCTTGAGTGCACCGCGGCGGTAGGCGTGGCGGTGTATTCAAAGGAATAAAGCGGCCGAATCGGACAGCCGGCATATTTGCAGATGCAGAGATGCGCACAAAATTAAAAAGACCGCAAAGCGGTCTTTTTTTGTTATGTGTATGCGGGGGCGTAAAACGAGGCTTAAAGCTCGTCGCGATAGGTGCGTGCAACGCCGACGGATATGGGAAGGTTGCCGTTGCGGCAGCGCAGAGCATCGATGAACTCCTTTTCCTTGCGGCTGTCGCTTAAGCGTATAAGATATTTAAGTTCAAACATGCTGCCCATATTGGAGGTTTTTACCTGCTGAAGCGTGCAGCGGGAGAGATACTGACGGAAGAGGTCGTCAAACACGGTATCGTATTCCAAGGACTCCGGGATGGTTATGCGAAGCTGCTTATCCGGGCAGCGGGGCTCGCCGAGCGGAGTGAGGCTTACAAGCAGCAGCACGGCGATGAAGGCGGCGGCTATAACGGCGGCAAAAGCTACATAGCCCATTCCGCAGGCAAGACCGACGGCGGTGGAGGCGAAAATCACGGCGATATCGCGTCCCGAACCCTGTGCGGAGCGGAAGCGCACAAGGGAAAACGCGCCCATTACGGCGATTCCGGCGCCCAGCTTGCCGTTTACAAGCATTATTACCGCCTGAACGATCAGCGGTGTGGCGCATACCGTGAGAAACATGCTTTTGGTGCTGCGCTCATCGGTGCGTTGGTTTACAAAAGCCAAAACAAAGCCTAAAACAAGGGATACGGCGCCGCATATTACGGCGTTTGCGGCGGTTATTACGGCATCTGAGCCGAAAATACTTGAAAACACGGAGAAACACTTCCTTTTTATTTTTATTCGTTTATTGCGGCGGGGACGATGCGGCAGGCAGACGATGCGGCGGTGTCGGGGGAGGGCAGATATTCCTGCGGCAGCCCCACCGGAAAGCCGGAAGCAATGCGGTAGGCCGTGCCGTATTTTGAGAAGGAACGCGGGGTAAGCCCCGTGTGCTCAAGCGCTTTTACAAGCCACAGCGGCAGTGCGCCGGGCGCCTTAAGCTCCATAAGAAACATATTTTCCTTAAGTATCGGGGCGCCGAAGCTGCCGCAGGAAAGCTTCAGTTCGGTATTGCGGTACCGCAGTGCGGTATCAAAGGTAACACGCAGTCCGGGGTCGCTTGGGCAAAACAGCGCAAGGCGCTTGCAGCCTATAAACATTTTGGGAAACAGCGTGTAGCGGGAAAGACAGTAGCTTATTTCGTGCAGTATTTGCCTTTGCACGGGGTCATTTGTGTCGGGTGTGTGCCCTTCAAGCAGCTCCTCCGCCCGGCGCAGGGTAAGCGCGGCGCGGCGTTTGTATACGATGCCGCGATATTTCTTTTTCAGCTCGGCGTATACCGTGGAGCCGGCATCGGGCACGCCGTAGCTGCGCAGGCGCAGCTTCTCCTTGTATTCCGGCTTATCAAGGGAACGCCGTATGAGCTCGTAATCCGCAGTGTCGTAATAAAGAGAGCATATAGTGCTCCAGCCGTAGCGGTCCGGCAATATCAGCGAGCCGGCTTCTTTTCGGAAAGCTTCATACTGCGCAAATGTAAGTATATACTTTTTTTCCGTGCGGCAAAAGGTGTTTATTATGTCCTGCAAGGGTGCATCCTCCTTTTTTAGTTATTCTTCGGATTATAATCATATATGCCGTATATACTGTGCTGACACGGGCAAGGCGCAAAAAAACGGTTTCACGATCGGAAAATTTTCATGCAGCATTGACCCGTTATCCACCGTCAGAACACTTAAAGTTCAAATTTCTGCTCTAACGCAAAAAAGCCCGCGCACGGCGGGCAGAAAAGGCAATGCCTTATTCGTTTTTGAGGCGTTCTGCCTGAAGCTTTTCCAGCTTTTTGGCTATTTTCTTTTCGTCCTCCTTGAAGACGCAGTCGAAGAATTTCGGCAGGAAGGGTGCGTTCCAGGCAACACCCGTGAGCATGGAATCGTTCTTAAGGGCGGCCTGAACCTGAAGGTCGGTGTTTTTGCCGCAGAAGCCGTCATATACGAAATTGATCATTTCAACGGCTTCCTTTACGCCGTTATCCAGCAGCGTGGGAACATCCTCGGTGTGTGCGGCCTTGTTGTCCCAGGGCAGGAACCATTCGTTATGGGCTTCGTTCAGATAATCGATACCGGGGGTTATGCGGCCGTAAGCGGCGCTGGAATAGGTCCCCGGATAAACATCCTTGGAGAAGGCTTCAAAAATCGGAACGGATATTTTATAAAAGCCGGGCTTTATGCGCTTACGGATAAGCTCATACATATTCTGTGCGGCACGAATGGTTTCATCTCGGGACACTTCCCGACCCAGAATCCGCTTCAGGTGCAGCGGATAGAGACGGCATATTTCCAGCAGATCTTTATAGTCAACATAAAAAATCTTCTTAATATCCATTTCCGCCGGGGTTTTGTTCTCATACTTTTTAAGCATAAGCTCATCCATGGCGGTTATGAAGCGGTTGCTGTATATATTGAAACGCTCGGGCAGATCGGTGCCGGGGGTCTGGAAGCCCACGGAATATGAAATGTAGGGATTTACGGCGCAGTTTACACGGTAGTACACCAAATAACCGAGGAAGTACGGCCGCAAAATGGCGGCATCCTCCGGGCTTTGGGAATTTATATAACGGTAAACCGTAAAAAGCCATTCGTTTACGGTTCTTTCCCGCAGTGCAAGGGTGATACGGTTTATGGCCTCGTCCGCGCGGAAGGGAGCACCGTAATATTTGAAGAAATCAGGCCCCTGAAGACCAAACTCGTAGATCTGTCGGCTGTCGTCAAGCATTTGCCGGCATTCGGCGCTGGCAAGCTGCTCCTTGACCATTTTACCGGCAATATAGTGAGTAAAGAAACCTGGCATATGTACTCCATTTCTCCGACGCTCAAAAAGAATAAAGCGGACGGTGCCGTCGGCATCCTCCGGCCGCTGGGCAGACCGATGCATATAAGCAATATAACTGTGCTTATTATAATACATAAAGGCTGTAAATAACAAGCATCAAAATGAAAAAAACTGCACAAATTTTTTTGAAGTTCGCACGAAGAATGTGTGAACTGCCGCAAGCTCGGGAATATTTGTGAAAAACAGGTGATGCGGCGGCCCGCCATGCTTTATACGGGCTTGTAAAAAGCCTTTTGGGAATATCCGATATTCGGGCAAAACGGGGAATCAGCGGCGGTCAACGGCGTAACGGCGCATAAAGCAGCCGTTCTTTTTCCACCATCTTACATCCAGCAGCCGTCCGCCGTTTTTTTCTATTACCCGGCGGCTGGCTTCGTTATCAAAGCGGCAGGTGATTATTACGGAATCGTAATACTGCCATGCTGTTTCAAGAAGCCGCGCGCACATAACGGTGCCGTAGCCGCGGCGGCGCATGGAGGGCGGCACCCCGTAGCCCAGATACCCGGAATAATCCGTAAGCTCGGGGGTGGGGGCGTGGCGTACATCGCCCTGAGCGCATATATTTCCGGCTCTGTCACACAGAAAATAACGCGTATACGGGGTGTTTCCGCGCGGAAGCCGTTTTCCCTGCGAGTGCATTACGCACATTGCGCAGAAATCATCATAGTCCGATTGATCGTACATTCCCAAAAACGGGGTTCCCGCACGGGAATAATCCCGCAGCATTTCGCCGAAGGCCTCGCGCGAAAGCTGGGGAGCCGTAAGCAAAGCAAGGTCGCTTGTGTCCATTTTTTCTCCTACGGCGGCCGGAATAGCAATAAAATGCTCTGTGTGCTGCCGCCGAGTACATATTTTATCAGCGGCGGCGGAATTGTCAACCGCTTAGAGAAAAATTGTTATTCTTTTGGCCATACGGACGGCAGAAACAAAAGCGTTCTTGCCCGGAAAAAGGTATTGTGGTATAATCTGAGAAGAAAAACGCTTTCGCATCGGCTTTCGTGCGGCAACATATTTAACGGGCGGGGCGGAAAAGGTAGGACAAGATTAAAAAAGGGAGAAAAGCCATGATTTCTGTACGCCGGGCTGATGCCGTATGCATAATGCTGCTTACGGTATTTACGGTTATGTGTCTGCATATTCCGGCAATCAAAAATCGTGCAAATCGGCTTGATACCGGAAGCAGACATGCTTTTGCCGGACTTATGCTGCTTTATTACTCCCTTATCACGGCGCCGCTGCTGCTGGGGCCGCTGAGGTTTGCTTCCGACGCGCCCGCCGTGCTAAAGCCCGTGCCTTTTTCCACCATCGTCCCCATGGTGAGGGATTGCGTGCAGAACGGCATAATCGATACCGGAGAGCTGGAAAATATCAGGGGTTTATCGGATATTGCGTTGCTTTTTCGCCATTCGGCAAGGAATCTTGCGGCCAATATAATCCTTTTTGTGCCCTACGGAGTGCTTTTTGCGCTGCACAGGCCGTCCCTGCCGCTTTGGAAGGGGGCGCTGTTTGCGCTTTTGCTGCCCCTTGGCGCAGAGCTGTGGCAGCTGCTGTTTACATCGGGGCGCACCTGCGATATTGATGATGTGATACTGAATTTTATCGGCATATACGCAGGGTTTGCATCGGCAATGCGGATTCGGGAGGCAAAAACGGAAAGGGTGCTTAAAAGGAAGCGTGCCGGGAATAACAAAATAAAGCAAAGCTAACAAAGCCCGAAGGGCTTTGGGTTTAATTCTAATATTTACGGAAGGAGAGCCCGGTTAAACGGTGCAATCGCATGATAGAAGGAAATATTCAGGGGCTGCCGCGCAGCATTGCGGACAGACTGGAACAGATGGAAAAAATGACGGTGGAGCGCGGAGAATATGTTTCGCAGGAGATTCTTTATGAGCTGGCGGACATAACCGGAAAAACGGGCAAGGAAATCTGCGTATATATTTCCCGCGCGGGAGATATAGAAAGCCTTGCAATAGGAGAGGCGGACAGGGTGTCCCTTACGGCGCTGACCATGCGGCGCAGTCAGGACAGGCTGGCCGGCCTAAGGTGCATTCATACCCATCCCGGAGGAAATGCCCGTCTTTCGCAGCCGGATATACAAAGCCTGAAAAAGCTGAGGCTGGATGCCATGAGTGCCGTCGGTGTAGTGGACGGTAAGCCGTCGGGAATAAGCATGGCGGTGCTTGATGTTGATGAAAACGGCGAATTAACAGTAGATATGCACTATTGTGCAGATGTGCATGAGATACCGCACGGTCAATGGCTGGACTGCATTTTGCAGGCGGACGGAAAAATAGGCAAGGGCTTGCTTTTTGACAACGAAAAGCAGACCGAGCGTGTTGTGCTGCTGGGGCACGAGGAGGAATCGCTTAAAGAGCTGGCGGCGCTTGTGGATACCGCAGGCGGTGTGACGGCGGGCTCTTTTGTGCAAAAAGGGCGCGACGGAGGCTTCGGCAAGGGCAAGCTGCACGAGATAGCGCTTTATATTCAGGCGGAAAATATTGATCTTGCCGTTTATGATGACGAGCTTACGGCTGTGGAGCAGAAATACATGGAACAGGAACTGGGCTGCCGGGTGCTGGACCGTACTGCGCTTATACTGGATATATTTGCAATGCGCGCCCGTACGGGCGAGGGACAGCTGCAGGTGGAGCTGGCGCAGGCGTACTATGCGCTGTCCCGATTGGTGGGGGAGGGTGCGGCGCTTTCCCAGCAGGGCGGCGGCATAGGCACGCGCGGCCCCGGAGAAAAAAAGCTGGAAACGGACAGGCGGCATATAAAAAGAAGGATAGGCGAGCTTAAATCGCAGCTTGCCCAGCTCGGCGCTCAAAGAGAGCTTCAGCGCAAGCGCCGCACGCGCAACCGTGTGCCGCAGATTGCACTCGTGGGCTATACCAATGCCGGCAAAAGCACGCTGCTGAAGGTGCTTACCGGTGCGGAAACATTTGCGGAAAACCGTCTTTTTGCAACGCTTGATCCGCTTACACGCTCCTGCCTGCTGGACAGGGGCACGGAGGTATGCTTTACCGATACGGTAGGGTTTATAAGAAAGCTGCCGCATCAGCTTGTGGAGGCCTTCCGCTCCACGCTGGAGGAGGCTGCCTGCGCCGATCTGCTGCTGCATGTGTGCGACGGCTCCGGCCCGGCGATGTTCCGTCAGATTGAGGCGGTAGAGGAGGTTTTGGAGCAGATAGGCGCACAGACGCTTCCCCGTATTACCGTCATCAACAAATGCGATGCGGCGCAGTCGCTGCCGGAGCTTAAGGGCGCGGTTTATATCTCGGCGCTTACGGGGCAGGGGCTGGAGGAACTCAAAAGCGCCATAACGGAAAAGCTGGGCGAAAGCAATCGGCCCTGCTGCGTTACGGTGCCGTATCAGGACGGCGATATTCTGGCCTTCATACACGATAACGCTGCGGCGGTGCAAAGCCAGGAATATGCCGAAAACGGTACCCGCATAAGCTTTATAATGCCGGCGGTTGCCCTCGGACAGCTGAAGGCGCGCATGAAGGAGAGGGGCATACAGGCGGACGGAGCCGTTTAATCGCTAATGCTTGCAGGGGCGGCTGCCGATTTTTATAAAATGGCGCCGCACGGCAAAGACGCGGGGCGCATATTATGGACATAGCTTACAGGCAGTATACGGAATCTAAATTTACGGCAATAAAGGAAAGGAGTGCGCAAGCGGGCGCATAGCGGATATGAAAACAATCGTACTTACCGGAGGAGGCACGGCGGGGCATGTAACGCCGAACCTTGCAATTATTCCCATGCTGAAAAAAGAGGGCTGGGATATACATTATATCGGTACCGACGGAATAGAAAAAAAGCTTATATCGGCTGTTGACGGGGTTACATATCACACCATAACCTCCGGAAAGCTCAGAAGATATTTTGATCTTAAAAACCTTTCCGACCCTTTCAAGGTGCTCAAGGGCATACGGCAGTCCGGCAGGCTGCTGAAAAAAATCAAGCCCTGCGTGGTGTTTTCAAAGGGCGGATATGTGGCGGTGCCGGTGGTGCTTGCCGCGCGCAGAAGGCATATTCCCACCGTTATTCACGAATCCGATATTACTCCGGGGCTTGCAACAAAGCTCAGCGCGGATGCGGCAAAGAAAATATGCGTAACCTTTGAGGCGGCGGGGAAAAGCTTTGACGGAAAAAAAGTAGTTGTTACCGGCTCCCCCATACGGGAGGAGCTGCTGCACGGCAATGCGGATGCTGCACGGCGGGAGCTTGGGTTTGATGCAAAGCCGGTGCTTTTATTCATGGGAGGCTCAACGGGCGCAAGGGTGATAAACGAAGCGCTTAGGGCATCGCTTGATAAAATGCTTGAAAAGTATAATATTCTTCATATCTGCGGGGCGGGAAATCTTTGCGGCATAAAAAAGCCGGGCTATCAGGAGCGTGAATATATAGGAAGCGGGCTGGCGGACTGCATGGCGCTTGCGGATATGGTGGTATCCCGCGCGGGCAGCAACAGCATAAACGAGTTTCTGGCGCTCAATAAGCCGATGCTGCTTATTCCGCTGTCCCGCAATGCTTCAAGAGGCGATCAGGTGGACAATGCGGAGGATTTCCGCAGCCACGGCTATTGCAGAGTGCTGATACAGGAGGACATGACGCCGCAAAGCCTTGTGCAGGCGGTGGAGGATGCCTTTGCCCAAAGGGAGGAGATGCGCGCCTGCATGAAGAACGCCGGGGCGGCGCACGGGGCGGAAAATGTTATGCGGGTGATTCGGGAGGTTGCCGGGGAAAATGCAGAAAACTAATGCAATGCGGATACTGGATAAGCTGAAAACGCCGCACGAGTGCCTTGAATATCCGCACGGAGGCACCGCTCTTGAGGGCACGGAGGTGGCAAGACTTCTGGGGCAGGATCCGGCCTGCGTGTTCAAGACTCTTGCCACAAGCGGCGCCGGAGGCGTATTTATATTTGTGATCCCCGTAAACCGGGAGCTGGATCTGAAAAAGGCTGCGGCGGCCGTGGGGGAGAAATCGGTGGCGATGCTGCCGGTTGCAAAGCTTGTGCAGACGGTGGGCTATGCGCGGGGCGCCTGCTCGCCTATCGGCATGAAAAAGCAGTTTGTTACCGTTTTTGATGCCTCTGCGCTTACAAAGGATAAGATATTTATAAGCGGAGGGCAGCTGGGCAGCCAGATATGCCTTAAGCCGGAGGATGCAATAAGCATAAGCTGCGCGCGGACGGCCGATATAACAAGGTGAAAAGAATATCGCGGCTGCTGCAAAACATAAAGCCGACGAAGCTGAATTGCCGAAGAAAATCAAGCGGCAAATTAAAAGTCAAAAGAATTGTAAAAGTGCTTGACTTTTCATCGGAGCTTATATATAATACCCGTGTTGCCGACAACCGGCGACACAATATGCGGGGGTGGCGGAACTGGCAGACGCGCACGTTTGAGGGGCGTGTGGGCAACCATACGGGTTCAAGTCCCGTTCTCCGCACCATATTGAGTGTTCATAACGGGCTTGAGTTATGAACACTCATTTTTTATGTTTTATCAGCAGGCGCCGCGCCTGCTGTTTTTTATGCCGGGATGTACTCCGCAGCAACGCCCTGCCGTGTTTGTGCAACACAATGCTCTGTCAGCGGAGCTTCAGATGCTGGTGAAACTACGGAGAATCACAATTGGATTATTTATTTCAAGCAAAAAATAACGGGTTAAGCTTCGGAGCACAGCGCAAAAGTGTGAAAACTTTCGCCTATTGCGCCCAAATATCCGAACATTTTTTGTGCTTGCACTGGGCTTGAGAGAATATACAATAATGCGCAATTTGCTGCTATTTGCGCTTAAAACAGCGTGTTAAATGATTAAAAAGAAAATATATGAAAAACTTACAACGCGATTGCGAAACAAACATGCCGGGCAGCAAAAGCACCGGCATGTTTACATGCTGTAATTTTCGTTTGTTCGGGCCGGAGGGCTTATTTGAGGTTGCCCGTAAGCTCGGGAGGTACGGATATTTCGCCGTCGGCTGCTTCAAATTCCCTTATGCACTGGCGTATAAGGTACAGAATCTGACCGTTTGCCGAGCGTCCCTCGTATTTGGATATATAGTGCAGCTTATAATGCAGTACGGGATCAATTTCAATTCCGAGGTGCTTGTTGTTTTTGTTTCTCATAATACCACCTATAATCTTAATTTAAGTACATTTTAAGTTTATTGTGTGGTATAATGTTTAACACATACTTAAAACAAGTATACTTTTTCGGAGGTGCAGCTGATGAAGCTGGCAGTTATTGGGTCAAGAGGAATTGTCGTGGCGGAACTTGAAAAATATATTCCGCAAAATGCAGAGGAGATCGTTTCCGGGGGCGCACGCGGAGTGGATACCTGTGCGGCGGAATATGCGCGCAGCCACGGAAAGCGGCTTACCGAATTCCTGCCGGATTATGCAAGGTTCGGGCGCGGAGCGCCGTACAAGCGCAATGAGGAGATAGTGAAATATGCCGATGAGATACTGGCCTTCTGGGACGGAAAATCCAAGGGGACGGAATATGTGATAGGATATGCAAAAAGCCAAAATAAAAGGGTAACGGTTATAAATATGCCGTTACCCAAACGGTAAGAACGAATTTTATTCCTTTGCGCCCTCCGTAAGCTGAGCGGTGCGCGCAAGCACCTCCGCTTCGCAGCTTTGCATTGCAAGCAGTGTACGCGCAAGCAGCGTATCCAGCTCCCATCCCAGCATTTGAGCGCCGTTTCCTATAACCTCGCGGGAGCAGCCGGCGGCAAAGCCCTTGCTTTTGTATTTTTTGCGCACGCTTTTAACTTCAAGATCGGATACGCTCTTTGAGGGATGCATGGCCGCGGCGGCGCCTATAAGCCCGGTAAGCTCGTCCGTGGCATAGAGCACCTTTTCCATCTCGTGCTCCGGCTTTACATCCACGGTTATGCCGTAGCCGTGGCTTACCACGGCGTGGATAAGAGCTTGGGGAGCGCCCGCTGCCTCCAGCAGCTCACGCGCCTTTATGCAGTGCTCCTGCGGCCACAGCTCATAGTCGATATCGTGCAGCAGCCCTGCCTGCGCCCAGAAATCGGCTTGATCTGCATAGCCCAGAGCCTGCGCAAAATAGCGCATTACTTCGGATACCGTAAGGGCGTGCTTTATATGAAAGGGCTGCGTGTTGTATTTAAGCAAAAGCTCAAGCGCTTCATTGTCTGTCATAGAATAACACCTTCTTTTTTTGCGGCCGCGCCGCAGCATTGGAATCGGATTTGCTGTTTTGTTTTTCAGAATCTCAATATTTTTTATCAAATATTCAAGCCGCAAGGCTTTGCTGCGCTGCGGCAGGGATCATCCCTTACGGTTTTTTCCGCGGTGCTTAATGCGTTTATCGCACCGTGCAGCCAAATGTGTTCCCAGCGTCTGAAAAAGCTCCACAAGCAGTATAAGGAACACTACGGCAAGGATCATAACGGAATACTGATATCTGTAATAGCCGTAGTTTATGGCTATCTTGCCCAGTCCGCCTCCGCCCAATGCGCCGCTCATTGCGGTATAGCCAAGAATCGTGGTTACGGCAATGGTGGCGTTGGATATAAGGGAGGGGATGCTTTCGGGAATCATCACCTTAATGATTATCTGCATGGGCGAGGCTCCCATGCTCTGCGCCGCTTCTATAACATTGGGGTTGACCTCCCGCAGGCTGCTTTCCGCAAGACGCGCAATAAAGGGGAAGGCGGCAATAACAAGAGGAACCACTGAGGCCAGTGTGCCTACATATGTGCCCACGATAAGCCTTGTAAAGGGAATTACGACCACCATCAGTATAAGGAACGGAACGCTTCTTAAAAGGTTGATTATTGCGCTTATGCACCGCAGCACAAAAGCGGGCACGCGCAGTATGCGTCCGTTTTCTCCGGCTACCAGCAGTACGCCGAGGGGCAGGCCGATAATTGTTGCAAGCGCCGTTGCAAGCACTGTGGTGTAAAGCGTTTCCCATATGGCAAGCGGAAACTGCGTTTTGAATATCTCCCATATCTCATCAAAGGACTGCATGGCCAAAAGCTTAATGCTCATCGGGCTTCACCTCTTCCACAATAATATCAGGCGTACCGCCAAGGTAATCCATTGCACGGCGCAATTCCTCGGCGCCGCCGGGAATTCCCAAAAGCATATTGCCGTATGTTTTGCCGCCTATGCTGCGTGTGGAGGCGGAAACGATGCTTGCGGCAATGTTTTCATGCATGGCCATATGTGCAATAAGCGGAGTTTTGGCGGAATCCGCGCCGTTGAAAACAATTCGTATAAGGTGTTCTCCGGGGGAGGCAATGGGCTGATCGTATCCCTCGGGGTATACAAGACGCTTTGCCGCCTGAGAGGAGGGAGAGGCAAAAACCTCGCTTACGGGGCCAACCTCGGCCACGGCGCCGTTATCAAGGATTGCAACCTGAGTGCATATCTGCTCCACAACGCTCATCTGATGCGTTATAACTATGACCGTAAGCCCTAATTTGTCGTGGATGTCCCTTATCAGGGCAAGGATGGACTGAGTGCTTTGCGGGTCCAACGCGCTTGTGGCCTCGTCGCACAGCAGAATGCGCGGGTGCGTTGCCAACGCGCGCGCTATTGCAACGCGCTGCTGCTGGCCGCCGGAAAGCTGCGCGGGGTAGGCTTTGAGCTTATCGCCCAGCCCCACAAGCTCAAGCAGCTCCTTTGCACGCGCTTCCGCTTCTCTGGCGGGCACTCCGGCAAGCTCCATCGGAAAGCAGACATTTTTAAGGCAATTGCGCTGCATAAGCAGATTGAAGCCCTGAAATATCATGGTTATGCTTCTGCGTATTTCCCGCAGCCGCTCTGCCGGCAAAGCGCCGATATCGCAGCCGTCGATTATAACCTTGCCCTCCGTGGGCCGCTCCAGCATATTTATGCAGCGCACCAGAGTGCTTTTTCCGGCGCCGCTCATGCCGATTATGCCGAAGATCTCACCGTCCGGAACGGTGAGGGTTATGTCCTTAAGTGCTTCAACGGTGCCGTCCGCCGTTTTGAAGCTTTTGGAAAGATGTTCTATTTGTATCATGGATGGCTCCCTTCGATAATGCCGCTTTATATTTTGCGGCTCAATACAGGAAATAACGCCGGCCGCGATGCGGACAGCGTTATTGGTATAAAATGCCCGACTGTTTATTTGTTCAGCTTGGCAAGGTCGCTCTGGCGTCCGCCGTAGAGCCCCATCGGCTCCACATGGATTGCACCTACCGATACCACCTTGGTGCCGTTTTTCTGATTGAAATCGTCAAGGTAGGGCTTGTGCTGGAAGTAGTTGGCATCAAGCTGGCCGTCGTTTACCACGTTGTTGGGCTGCACATAATCGGTGAATTCTACGATATCAAGGGTGATGTTCTTTTCAGCGAGGATAACCTTTACCACATTAAGAATGTCGGCATGAGGTGTGGGGGAAGCCGCTACGCTGATCTTGCTGCCGCTAAGCGCCGCATAATCCACGGTGGAATCGTAGCCGTCGCCGGGGTTTGCCACCACGCTTACAACAGAGCCCTTATACTGATTGGAGATGTAATCCGCAACCTGCCTGCTTTCCAGCGCCGCCTTAAGAGCCTTGATCTTGTCGGTATTTTCGTTGCCTTCCTTTACGGCAAGGATATTGCTGTATGCCGATGCGGAGCCTTCGATAAGAAGGGAATCGCTTACGGGGTTAAGCCCGGCGTTTATAGCGTAGTTGGAATTGATAATTGCATAATCAACATCCTTGAGGGCGTTGGGCAGCTGAGCGGCTTCCATCTCACGGAAAACGATGTTGTGCGGGTTTTCGGCTATGTCGTTCACGGTGGCGGTGATGTCGGCGCCGTCCTTGAGCTTTATATAGCCCTTATCCTGAAGCAGCAGCAGTGCGCGGGCCTCGTTTGTGGGGTCGTTGGGAACCGCAATCGTAAGGCTGTCATTGTTCTGAGCGCAGCCGCTGAAAGCAAACACGCTTGCTGCAAGCAAAAATGCCGAAATGATAACAGTAAGTTTTTTAAGCCTTTTCATTTTTATATCCTCTTTATTCATTCTTTATAATTTTGTTTCTGTCTGTCGAACCGGGTCACACGCAGGCTGTTTTTTCTTTATATCCTGCGGCTTCACATTCGTCCGTGGGCACGCGGTGCCGTAAGCAGAAATCCGATATTCATGGCTGTTTCCTCCTGCAAAACAAATCTGTTTTGTTTACGGGCTTATTATAGCGGCAAATCAAAATGCTGTCTATTCGCATATAAATATAGTGAGTTATAAACAAAAACTATAGCTGCGGACGAATCACGCTGCCGTGCATAAACAAACGGCAAAAGCGCAGGCCGTGCCCTGCGCTTTTAGAAAATGCTGATAAGGCGGATTTTCAGTGTCGGGAAAGGGTTAATAAATGCAATCGGTAAGGTAGCGGCGAATGTTTTCAATATACAGCCCGCCTATTGTGCTTTGCAGCTGATCGCGTCTTGTAATATAGCCTATTTCCATGCTCACGGCACCCTCTCCGCGAAGGGGGATCGCCGCATAATCGCTGCCGTTCAGCTCCTGGCATATTATGCCCGAGCAGAGCGTATAGCCGTTTAACCCCACCATAAGGTTCAGCATTGTGGCGCGGTCGTTTACCTTTATGGTTTGCGCGTATTCGTTCATGCTGAATATTTCCTCGGAAAAATAGAAGGAGCTGTCATCGCCCTGCTCAAAGGTAAAGCAGGGGTAGTCGGCCAAGTCGTGCACCGTTACATATTCTCTTCCCGCAAGGGGATGCCATTTGCACAGGTATGCATATACGCTGCAATCGATTAATTTGTGAAATTCCAGGTCATTGGCCCGGAATATTTTCTGAAGAAAATTCCTGTTGAAATCGCTCAGGTACAGTATGCCTATTTCGCTGCGCAGGGTCTGGACATCGCGGATGACCTGCATCGTCTGCTCCTCGCGCACGGCAAATTCATATTCATCGGCATTGCAGGCCTTTACCGTTTCCACAAAGGCCTTTACGGCAAAGGAATAGTGCTGTGCCGAAACGCCGAATTTTTTCTTGCGCTTTCCCGCAGGGCCGTATTTTTCCACTATGGCGTCATACTGATGATAAAGCTGACGGGCATAGGTAAGAAATTCCGAGCCGTCCTGAGTAAGGTGTACTCCCCGCCCGCTGCGCAGAAATATTGTAATGCCGAGCTCCCGCTCCAGCTCGTGCACTGCGGCGGTGAGAGAGGGCTGGGAAACATACAGTATTTCCGCCGCCTTGTTCATGGAGCCGGTTTGCGATATTGTAAGGATATATTTGATCTGCTGGAGCGTCATAAGGGCTTTCCTTTCTGTTTTTTGATATGAGTTTTTTGGCTTCTTTATTTGGCTTAAGGGCGCATACTCGCTTAACGGGCCGTGTTTTTCACGGGTGATTCCGTATACAGGCACATATAAGCGTTTATTTATAGAATGAATCTATTGCACAAGGCACTAAACAATAAAATAATTATAGCACACCCCAAAAGGAATTACAACACGCTTTGCTTGAAAAGAAAAAATAAATATGCTATTATATACGGGAAACAGAGGTGTAAATATGAAAATTTCCACAAAAGGGCGCTATGCTCTGCGAATGCTGCTGGATCTTTCGGAGCACAGGGAAGGCTTTGTATCTCTTAAGGATATTGCCGCGCGGCAGGAAATATCCAAAAAATATCTTGAGCAGATAGTGCCGCTTCTCAGCCGTGCAGGCATGCTGGAGGCCAACCGCGGCTTTCAGGGCGGATACCGCCTTGCCCGCCGGCCGGAGGAGTATACGGTGCTTGAGATACTGGAGCTTACGGAAGGCGGCCTTTTTCTGGTGCCCTGTACAAAACAGGAGGAATGCTGCGCCCGAAGCGCGGACTGTGCGGCCTTGCCGCTGTGGAAGGGGCTGGACTCGGTTATGCGCAGCTATCTTAAGGGGGTAACTCTTGCGGACCTCGTGCAGCAGCATCTTGCCTGCGGCGGGGACGATTATGTAATATAAATATAGTAATAAAATATATTAAAATCGCGCGGCTAACCGTGCGATAAACACAAACCCCCCGCGAAGGGGGGTTTGTGCATTTTGAAAGCAGGTGCAATTCTTTGCGCCCTGCGCCGTGAAATTCAGTCTGCAAACATGGGGGTGGAAAGGTAGCGCTCGCCAGTGTCGGGAAGCAGGGCTACTATCAGCTTGCCTTCGTTTTCTTTGCGGCGGGCAAGAGAAGCAGCGGCCCATACCGCCGCGCCGGAGGATATACCCACAAGCAGACCCTCCTTGCGGGCGAGGGTGCGCCCTGTCATAAAGGCATCGTCGTTTTCAACGGTTATTATTTCGTCGTATATTTCGGTATTCAGCGTATCCGGCACGAAGCCCGCGCCGATGCCCTGTATTTTGTGCGGTCCGGCAACACCCTTTGAAAGCACCGGCGAGCCTGCCGGCTCAACCGCCACAATCTTAATGTCGGGGTTTTTCTCCTTAAGATATCCGCCCACGCCGGAGAGGGTTCCGCCGGTGCCTACGCCCGCTACGAAAATATCCACCCTGCCGTCGGTATCGGACCATATTTCGGGGCCGGTGGCGGCGCGGTGCGCAGCCGGGTTTGCGGGGTTTACAAACTGACCCGGAATAAAGCTGCCGGGAATGGAGGCGGCAAGCTCCTGCGCCTTTGCGATGGCGCCCTTCATACCCTTGGAGCCGTCGGTAAGCACCAATTCCGCACCGTAGGCCTTAAGCAGATTCCGACGCTCCACGCTCATGGTCTCCGGCATGGTAAGAATAATGCGGTAGCCTCTTGAGGCGGCTACGGCGGCAAGCCCTATGCCGGTATTGCCGCTTGTGGGCTCAATAATAACGGCGCCCGGCTTAAGGACACCGCGGGCTTCGGCGTCGTCCACCATTGCTTTGGCTATTCTGTCCTTAACGCTGCCGGCGGGGTTAAAATACTCCAGCTTGCCGTATATATCGGCTTTAAGCGAGTTGTCTGCTATATAATTGCTCAGCCGCATAAGCGGGGTTCTGCCTATAAGATCGGTAATTCGTTCGTATGTTTTCATAGCCGTATCCTCCTTTTATTGTACCGCGGCGTTCTTTTGCCGTGATAAGCGGTATTCGCGCGGTCATATTACTCAAAACCTATATGTTTTATAGGCATTATAATGCGCCGGAAACGGTCTGTCAAGCATTTTATTGCTTTACCGGATAAAATTCGGGTGCTTTGCGGGCGGATATGTAAGGTTATGATATGCACATATTCGCGCAGACGGGCGGGGCTTGGAAAAAACAATAAAAAACGCCCCGAAGGGCGTAAGGGCAGGCGTAACGATAAAAGAGCATCATACTCCGTACATGAGGTGTCCGTAGCCGGGGAAGGGCCAGAACTCCGAAGCGGTAAGCTTTTCCGCCTCGTCTCCATAAACACGCAGCTCGTCCATAACGGGCAGAAGCTCTTTGCAGCAGGCAAGGGCATTGTCAAACGCAGTTTCCTGCATATGTGTGTCCGCAATGGATTTTTCTAGCTCTGCCGCTTTAAGGAACATTTTTTTGCACAGGGAGCTTAAGCGGAGGACGGTTTCACGCTCCGGGGTTACATCGGCTTCGGGGCAGAAGGCCGTTTTGGCGCTTGCCGTCAAGGACAGCTCTCTGCAATAGGCATTAACGGCGGGAATGATATCCCTGCGGGCCATTTCCAGTGCGGTTTTGGCTTCTATTGTAACTGTTTTGGCATAGTTTTCAAGCAGTATTTCCAGGCGGGAGTGCATCTCGGTGGGGGTGAACACGCCGTGGCGCACAAAGAGGGCGACGTTCTTTTCGTCGGTGAAGTGAAGAAGCGCCTCGGGAGTGTTGCGCAAATTGAGCAATCCGCGCGCGGCGGCCTCCTGCACCCATTCTTCGGAGTAGTTATTGCCGTTGAAGATGATCCTTTTATGCTCCCGCACGGTGCGCTTTATAACCTCTCCCAAAGCCTGACGGAAGTCTGCGGCGCCCTCAAGCTCATCGGCGAAGCAGCGCAGCTCCTCCGCTACGGCGGTATTGATTATAACATTCGGCCCCGATATCGACATAGAGGAGCCCGGCATGCGGAATTCAAACTTATTGCCGGTAAATGCGAACGGGGAGGTGCGGTTGCGGTCCGTGGTGTCCTTGCGGAAGGTGGGCAGCACATGGGCGCCCACCTCAAGACGCTCGCGCTCCTTTTTGCGGTACAGATTGTCGCTTTCCACGGCGTTGAGTATGTCGGTAAGCTCATCGCCCAAAAACATGGAAACGATGGCGGGCGGGGCTTCGTTTGCGCCCAAACGGTGGTCGTTGCCAGCAGAGGCCACCGATATTCGCAGCAGATCCTGATATTCGTCCACCGCCTTTATAACGGCGCACAAAAACAGCAAAAACTGTGCGTTTTCATACGGGGTTTTTCCGGGCTCCAGCAGGTTTACGCCGGTATCGGTGCAAAGGGACCAGTTATCATGCTTGCCGCTGCCGTTTACGCCGCGGAAGGGCTTTTCGTGCAGCAGGCACACAAGCCCGTGCTGACGCGCCACCTTTTTCATTATTTCCATTGTAAGCTGATTGTGATCCGCCGCGATGTTTGTTGTGGAGTACATGGGCGCCAGTTCATGCTGAGCGGGAGCCACCTCATTGTGCTCGGTTTTTGCAAGTATGCCCAGCTTCCAAAGCTCATCGTTAAGATCCTTCATGAAGGCCTTTACGCGGCTTTTAATAACACCGAAATAATGGTCGTCCATCTCCTGACCCTTTGGGGGCATGGCGCCGAAAAGCGTGCGGCCGGTATATATAAGGTCCTTGCGTTTGTCATAATACTGTTTATCCACAAGAAAGTATTCCTGCTCTGCGCCTACGGTGGGGAACACCGAGGTCACATCGCTGTTGCCGAAAAGCGTAAGCACGCGCAAAGCCTGCTTGTTTATGGCCTCCATGGAGCGCAGCAGCGGGGTTTTTTTATCCAGCGCCTCTCCTCCGTAGGAGCAGAAGGCCGTGGGTATGCAAAGGGTGTTGTCCTTTATAAAGGCATAGGAGGAGGGATCCCACGCAGTATAGCCGCGGGCTTCGAATGTGGCGCGCAGCCCGCCGGAGGGGAAGCTGGACGCATCGGGCTCGCCCTTTATAAGCTCCTTGCCGGAGAATTCCAGTATAACCGAGCTGCCGTCGTCTATCGGAGCGATGAAGCTGTCGTGCTTTTCGGCGGTTATGCCTGTCATAGGCTGAAACCAATGTGTATAGTGTGTAGCGCCCTTTTGCACGGCCCAATCCTTCATGGCCGTGGCCACCGCGTTTGCCACGCTGCGTTCAAGGGGCTGATTGTTCTTTATGTTTGTCTTAAGGGTTTTGTATATTTCCTTGGGAAGCTTTTCCCGCATTACCTCGTCGTTGAATACCATGCTGCCGAATATTTCGGTGGGGTTGCTCATTTATTCCTCCTGCCCGGGCGGTGAACCCGGTAAAAATACGAATTCGCCCTGCGGCGAATCTTTATGCAGGTAGTATATGCCGGATAAGGCGGACCGTCAAATGGTTTCTGCTAATATTATTAGTGAAATTGCGCAATAATGTTCGTTTTCAGGCGTAATTTTGAAATAAAATGTGTAAAATGCGGTCTTTACTTAATTTTATTAAGCAAAATCGCGCCGGCACCGAAAATGTGCAGTTTTTTGTCCTGCGTCTGTTTTGCCCGGCGGCGGGCAAAACAAAGGCAGTATGCAGCGGATGCATAAACAAAGCATCGCAGGCGAAAGGGAAGTGCAGACGGTATGAAAAATCAAGAAAACGCAGTCTGTGTAAAAAAATAACGCTTTTTACGGCTTAAACGGTTTTCAATCGCGGCAAGTGCTGTTATAATATAGAAGTAAAATGGAAAAAGCACGGCTGCTGCTGATGCTTTGTCCGTTGAATATCCCTTGGGAAGGAGAAAATGTATGAAGCTTGAATTTACAAAAATGCACGGCTGCGGCAACGATTATATCTATTTTGACTGCTTCCGGCAGAGCGTGCCGGAGCCGGAGAAGCTGGCCGTGCGGCTGAGCGACCGCCATTTCGGCATAGGCGGAGACGGTATAGTGCTTATATGCCCCTCCGAGACAGCCGATGCAAAAATGCGCATGTTTAATGCCGACGGCAGCGAGGGCAGAATGTGCGGAAATGCCACAAGGTGCGTCGGCAAATTTCTCTATGATAACGGCTATGCCAAAAAGGAAGAAATAACGCTGGAAACGCTCAGCGGCATAAAAACCATCAGGATTTTTGCCGATAACGGAGTGGCTTATGCCGCAAGAGTGAATATGGGGGCTGCAGAGCTTGACCCTGCAAAAATCCCGGTAAATCTTGAAGGCAAAAGTATCATAGGACGGGAGGTGGCCATAGGCGACGGAGTGTATGACATCACCTGTGTTTCCATGGGCAATCCGCACTGCGTGGTATTTGTTAAGGATACGGACAGCATAGAAATTGAAAAAGTCGGTCCGCAGTTTGAAAACTGCAAGCTGTTTCCCGAGCGTGTAAACACGGAATTTGTTCAGATAATAAACGAAAGCACGCTTAAAATGAGAGTGTGGGAGCGGGGCAGCGGCGAGACATGGGCCTGCGGCACCGGAGCCTGCGCCGCAGCGGTGGCGGCAGCGGAAAACGGCTATTGCAAAAAGGGCGCAAGGATCAGGCTGCTGCTGCGCGGAGGAGAGCTGGAAATCGTATATACCGATGACGCCGTGTTTATGACGGGAGGGGCGCAGAAGGTGTTTGAGGGCACCGTTGAGGTATAATGCATAAATAATATACGGCAGCCGGGCACGCAGGGGAAGGCGCGGACAGGCGGACCGGAAGGGAAGGTAATATGAAAATAAACGAAAATTACGCATCACTTAAGGAAAGCTATCTTTTTTCCGAGGTAGCATCGCGGGTGAAGAATTTTTCAAAGGCGAATCCGCAGGCGGATATAATCCGTTTGGGTATAGGCGATGTAACGCTTCCGCTGTGCAGCGCCGTGTGCGATGCAATGCATGAGGCGGTAAGCCGGATGGGGGTCAAGGAGACCTTCCGCGGCTACGGCCCGGAGCAGGGCTATGATTTTCTGCGCAGCGCCCTGGCAGACTATTACGCCTCAAAGGGCGTAAGCCTTGAGCAGGATGAGATATTTGTAAGCGACGGCGCAAAGAGCGACCTTGGCAACATACTGGATCTTTTTGATACGGATAATTCGGTGCTTGTGCCGGACCCGGTATATCCCGTTTATGTGGATACCAACCTTATGGCGGGGCGCAGAATAATTTATGCCGATGCAAATGAGCAGAACGGCTTTTTGCCCATGCCCGATGAAAACGTAAAGGCGGATATTATATACATATGCTCGCCCAATAACCCCACCGGCGCGGTTTACAACGCGCAGCAGCTTAAAGCTTGGGTGGATTATGCAAACAAAAGCGGCGCCGTGCTGCTGTTTGATGCAGCATATGAGGCGTTTGTTTCCGGGGATCTTCCCACCTCCATATACCAGATACCGGGGGCGCGCGGCTGCGCAATAGAGTTCTGCTCTTTTTCAAAAACTGCGGGCTTTACCGGCACGCGCTGCGGCTACACCGTAGTGCCCAAGGAGCTTGAGCGCGGAGGAATGAAGCTTAATAAAATGTGGCTGCGCCGTCAGACTACAAAATTCAACGGTGTGCCCTATATAGTGCAGAAGGGCGCTGCGGCGGTGTTCAGCCCCGAGGGACAAAAACAGATAAAGGAAAACATAGGCTATTACAAAAAGAATGCCGGGGTTATAGCAAGTGCGCTGTCGCAGTGCGGCATATGGTTTACCGGGGGCGTAAATTCGCCGTATATCTGGCTTAAATGCCCCGGAGGGCTTACTTCGTGGGAGTTTTTTGATGTGCTGCTTGAAAAAGCAAATGTGGTGGGAACGCCGGGGGCGGGCTTCGGGCGCAACGGCGAGGGCTTTTTCCGGCTTACCGCATTCGGCGATGCGCAGCGCACAAAAGAGGCTTCCCAGCGCATAAAATGCCTCTGTGAAGGCCTTAAGGGCTGAAAGCGGCGGCGTCTGAGGGCGCCAAAAAGGCGCAAAACAGCCGTGAGCATGGGCGCGATGCATACGGTTTGGGCTTCGCATGGAAGCCGCGAAGCATGAAAAAACAGTGTAAAAAAGCGTATAAAAACGCATAAAAACGCGCAAAAAACCATATAAAAATGCGTTAAAAAAACGATAAAATATTTAAGGAACCAGCTTTCTTAAAGAAAGGAAGAGAAAAATGGACAGAGAAAAAATGAGATTACGCCTTGATGTAAACAATATGATGGACACCTTTGTGGGGGAGCACGGCATTTCTCAGGCGGAGCTTGAGGCGGTGTCGGGCAAGGCGCGCGAGGCGTTTGAAAGCTTTCAGGCAAACCGCGGCACCGGCATGACGGGCTGGAGTGAGCTGCCGTATAATCAGGAGGAAGTAGTGTGTGACCTGCTGAAGGAGGCAAAGCGCATACGCGAAGGCTTTGAAAGCTTTGTGGTGCTGGGAATAGGCGGCAGTGCGCTGGGCCCCATTGCGGTGCAGCAGGCGCTGAATCATCTGCACTATAACGAGCTGCCTGCGGAAAAGCGCGGCGGGCCTCGGCTGTATGTGGAGGACAATGTGGATCCGGAGCGCATGGAGGCGCTGCTGGATGTGGTGAACCCGGAAACCGCATGCTTTAATGTTATTACAAAATCGGGCAGCACGAGCGAGACCATGACGCAGTATCTTGTGATATGCGATATTCTTAAAAAGCGTCTGGGCGACAGGGCGAAGGAGCATATTGTAGCCACGACATCGGCGGACCGCGGCAATCTTATTAAGCTTGTAAAAAGCGAGGGCTACCGTGCGTTTATCATCCCGGACGGAGTGGGCGGACGCTTCAGCGAGCTGTGCCCGGTGGGGCTGCTGGCTGCGGCGGTGTGCGGAATTGATATCCGCGAGCTGCTGGAGGGTGCAAAATTTGCCGATGAAATGTGCGCAAGCGGCGATATATACAAAAACCCGGCGCTTATGGCGGCAGCGATGCAGTATATCGCCATGGGCAAGGGCTGCAACATATCGGTTATGATGCCCTATGCGGACAGCCTTAAATATATTGCGGACTGGTACTGCCAGCTTTGGGGCGAAAGCCTGGGCAAGCGCTATTCAAACAGCGGCAGCGAGGTTTTTGCCGGTCAGACCCCTGTAAAGGCGCTGGGCGTTACCGATCAGCACAGCCAGATACAGCTGTATACCGAGGGACCGTTTGACAAGGTGATAACCTTCCTGGCGGTGGACAAATACCGCACCGATGTGACCATTCCGCAGGGCTGCGAGGATATTCCGGCGGTGAATTTCCTGTGCGGGCACACCATGCAGGAGCTGATAAAGGCGGAGCAGTCGGCTACGGAGTATGCCGTTATGAAAAGCGGAAAGCTCAGCCACACCATAACCGTTCCGGAGGTGAACGCCTTTACGGTGGGACAGCTGCTGTACTTCTTTGAGCTGGAAACGGCATACGAGGGCGCTATGCTTGATATAAATACCTTTGACCAGCCCGGCGTGGAGGAGGGCAAAAACGCCACCTACGCGCTGCTTGGCCGCCCCGGCTATGAGGAGAAGAAGGCAGAGCTGGACGCGCGTCCCGCAAGAGATCCCAAGTTTATAATCTGAAAATCATAAAACACTGTAAGTAATAATGATTTTTCGCAAAGGTGCATTTTCCGCATAATTGTGGGATGCACCTTTTCTTTTTACAAAAAGCAGAAGCCGCGAAAAAGCTTTTTCGCGGCTCCCGTTATGCTTTTGTTAATGTGTTACTCGGCTGCTTCCATCTCGATGGGGGAAAGCAGACCGTTGTCGATGAGGGAATAGGAATCATAGAGGAAATCCTTTCCCTGCGTAAGGAAGGTATCAGGTCCGTAATTGCCTTGGCGCGGCGGATTGACATGCAGCGGACCGAAGGTGTTGCGGCGGGTAAGGTGCAGGCGCAGGAACATATCATCGCCCACAAGGGAGGTGATATCCTCACGGTAGGGGGCAAAAGCGATGGTTTTTTCCCGGCCGTTTCCGTGCACGGTGATGCATGCGCCTTCAAACCGGGGTGCGGTAAGGAATACATGGCTGCCGTCTGCGTGCATGGGGGGCAGAAGATAATCCACGGCGCCGGAATAGAAGGGCAGACCCTGATTGTTAAGGCTGCCAAGGTGCAGCTTGCGGGGCAGGGGGATTATTATGCATCTGCAGCCCTCGGTGCGCACACCGAAGCTGCCAAGAAGGTATATGGCTTCAAGATCGAGGCTGTCGCGGAACATGGCCTTCAGGGTGACGGTATTTACGCCCTGCCTGAGCAGATGCGTATCTATGGGCAGGCGCGTAAAGCAGGGGTCGATGTAAATGCCGTCAAGGGGGCGGCTTTCAAGGGGAGCGCCGTTTATAAACACGCCGAAGCTTTCGCGGGATTCCAGCATAAGGCTGACCTGTCCGATTATTGCGGAAAGATCGTCAATTTCAAAATCAAAATTCATCTCAAGAGGGGCGCAGGGGCCGGCGGTATCAAGGCCGTGCCTATGCTTGAACCAAGGCTGAAGCATTTCGCCGTTGCGCCAAGGGATACCGAGCTTTGAACGGACGGCGCGGTCCAGCTTGAGAATCTCGGTGCAGGGCTGCTCGTCGCCGCCGTCAAGCTGCCAGCGCGCACAGTCCAATACGGCAATGTTCGGCTCCGTTAGGCAATAGGCGAAATCCTCGGCGGGGATATGGCGGGCAACCGTGGTAAAATGCGCTGCGGCGGGGGCGTGGCTTTTTTCCTTAAGGAAAAGCACAAGCTCCTCGCAGGGGGCAAAATCCATGGTAAGCTCGGGAGCATCGCCGCTTGCTGCAAGGGTGATATCGCCGCTTCGCACATCCCATTTTTCCGCAAAGCCGGGCTTGTTTATTTTTATGCGAACATCCGTTTTGGTGTTTTCACGGTCGAGATTCATCATGATGAACACAATGCCGTCGCTGCGCACAAGAGTCTGAAGAGCGACATCCGGGCAGGAAATATCAATATAGGGGTTTTTGTCAAGCAGCTTTACAAGGTCTTCGCCCGGTGTGCAGTAAACGGCGCCGGGAAGGCTTTGAGCATCGTGTGATGGCACGGCATCGATATATTCCGGACGGCAAAGGAATATGACCTTTCCGCCGGCAGAGGCAAACTGCCGGGCAATATTCAGCGTGGAGCGGCGCACGGTGATGCATTTGGGGATGATAAGGGTGCGGTACCGGGCCTGACCTAGAGCGAGCAGCGCGCCGTGCTCGTCGGTGCTTATGCTGCAAAGGCGGGACATTTGCTCCTCATCGCCGAAGTCGTAGTCGATGTGGCGGCTTTCAAGCAGGCGGTAAAGCTCGGTATAGCCCTGCTCCACCTCCTGCGCGGCGGCATCCTGAGCGGAGAAGAAGCCGCACCAGCCGGGATGCACCGTTGCCCACAGGCTCTCAACGGGGGACATGATAAGCGTGTCGCATACCGGCGTGCCGTCCTGCTTTATAACATTAAGGCGGGCATAGTAATCCTCAACATATTTGTATTGGGGATACCACTGGCTTTGATAGAATATGCTTGCCGGATAATCGCGCTTGGCCTCACCCTTCATGGTGTACCAGGAAAGGTGCTGACAGCGCAGGTTTATGCCGTACAGGCTTTGCCAGTCGCCCACCGCTTTGTGGTTTTGGAAGGTCATCTGCCAGCCGGTGCAGCCGTAGAGCTCACTGAGCAGCGTTTTCTTGCCGAACTGCCTTCCCGCGCTTTGGAGCTGTTTTACTATGTTGCGGTTGAAATTGTTCTCCCACAGAACATCCACTCCGGGGGCGTCCATATGCTCATAGCCGCGCTGCATGGAGCCGTTTACGGCGGTCTGTGCGGCGAGGTTGTCCTCATGGAGCAGATGACCGGTGAATATCAGCCCGTGCTCGTGACACCATGACTGTATGGGCGCAAGATAGTTTTTAACAAACAGGCTGCACAGCAGCTCGCAGTAGTGCCATTTAACCCGGCTGACATCGCAGCCGTCCGGCTTTAGGAAAAGCTCGGGCAGATTGTCCTTGAGAGAATAGCCGAATCTTTCGGAAAACTGCTCAAAAAGATCCTTTGGCATGGGGGTAAGGTTGTTGCCGTCGGGGTTCTGAAGGGCAAAGCCGCACATTATGCCGCCGTGATGGGGCTCATCGGTAAATATGCCGTATATGGAGCCGTTGTTTATATTTTTGGCGCAGTTTTTTGCATACTGCTCATGGGTTATGCGCAAAAACTCCTTGGTGGCCTCGGGGTTCATGGTGTCCGCATAGGTCTGTCCGTTGTAGAAGGAGTAGGGCATCATTTCCTCGGAGGTGAAATAAAGCACGGAACGCCCCGGGCGGCTGTCGGTTTCGTTTTGTGCAAGCTGTTGCTTATCGGTGAAGCTCTGACCGTTAAGCTGCACGGAAAAAGCGGCGATAATGCCGTTGCTCCAGGCAAAGTCCTGCGCGGCGCATATGTTAAGGCGCAGATATTTTATGCGGAAATCCGGGTTTTCGGTTACCATTCCGCCTGCGGTGCCGCTCGGCCAGCGGTCCTCGTCGTAGAGCCATGTTTCCATGCCGCATTTGCGGCCCTTTTCGGCGCAGGCGTTTATAAGCTCGAACCATTCCCTGCCGAGGTATTCGGTTTCAAGGCCGGTGCGGGAGTGACAGAAATATCCGCCCATACCCATCTGCTGCATCACATCTATCTGACGCTTGAGTTCTTCTTGGTTAAGCGAGCCGTTCCAGCTCCAAAAGGGCTTGCCGCGGAAGGCGGCGCCGGGTTCTTTGAATTCTTTTATAAGCCTGTTCATATATTTTTCCGTCCTGTGTTTTTAATGGCGATGCCTGTTTGCGTTGGATTTCGGCATGGCCGACACCGTCATTTTAACAAGAACACAGACAAAATGCAACAGCTTTATAAGAGCGAAATGTAAAATTGCGTATGCAATATATACAATATATACAATATATATAATGCAATATAATTGCGGTGTCCGTTTGGGCGTATGCGCAGAGGCGGATAAAGGAAGTGCAGGGACTGTTTGCCGGCCGGAGGCGCCGGGCATTTATTCATTTGGATTAATAAATATATGAAATCCGCAGCGGATGATATCAGTACTCGGGTGAGATGGCTAAGGGGGTATGGCAAAACGGTCAACAGCTGTTTTACCATTGTTTATGCGCATATTTATTGATTTTATATAAAAAAGTGCTTTACAATATTGCGGAAGCGTAGTAATATATACAAGTCGCAATATGCGGTAATTTGCGATTAATGGTATGAAGCGAGAGGTTGCCGAAGCAATTCGGGTAATTTTCGCGGACAATTGTCCGACAATCGGACGACAAGCCAAATACCGCTTGTAAAAATTTATAAGCGGCACACACGGAAGCGTGTATTTGAGCTAACAAGGAGGTAAACATAAATGGCAAGTCAGAAAATCAGAATCAATCTGAAGTCATATGATCACAATCTTGTTGATCAGACTGCAGAAAAAATCGTCGAGACCGCAAACAGAACGGGTGCTACCGTTTCCGGGCCCATACCGCTGCCCACCGAAAAGGAAATAGTAACCATACTGCGCTCGCCGCACAAGTACAAGGACAGCAGAGAGCAGTTCGAACTCAGGACACACAAGAGATTGATCGACATTTATAATGCCGGCAATAAGACGGTAGAGGCTTTGACCAAGCTCGATCCTCCCGCAGGTGTGGACATTAAAATTAAACTGTAAGGTGGAGGTGACCGAATTATGAAGAAGGCAATTCTCGGTAAGAAGCTGGGCATGACCCAGGTGTTTTCCCAGGACGGCAAGGTATTCCCCGTAACCGTGATCCTGGCCGGTCCCTGCACGGTAATACAGAAGAAAACCGTGGAAAACGACGGCTATGACGCGCTGAAGGTTTCCTTTGAGCCGATTCGTGAGAAGCTGGTTAACAAGCCCGATATGGGACAGTTTAAGAAGGCTCAGGCGGCTCCGGCACGCTATATGAAAGAGCTTAAGCTGGAAAACTGCGCAGACTATGAGGTGGGCTCCGTGATAACCTGCGAGATTTTTGAGCAGGGCGATCACATTGACGCCACCGCGTTCTCCAAGGGTCATGGCTTTTCCGGCGTTATGCAGCGTTGGAATCAGCACACCGGCCCCATGGCTCACGGCTCGGGCTATCACAGAGGCGTAGGCTCCATGGGAGCGAATTCCTCGCCCTCAAGAGTATTCAAGAACAAGCATATGCCCGGACACTGGGGCAATGAGAAGACCACCGTGCAGAACCTTGAGATCGTGCGCGTAGACGCGGAGCGCGGCGTGCTGCTTATCAAGGGCGCCGTTCCCGGACCCAAGGGCGCGATGGTGTTCGTAAGACAGTCGGTAAAGAGCAAGTAAGGAGGTAAAGAGCTATGCCTAAGGTAGCTGTATATAATTTGCAGGGCTCGCAGACAGGCGAGATAGAGCTGAGCGATACTTTATTTGCGGCTGATATTAACAAGGCTGTTATTCATCAGGTCGTTCGCGCGCAGCTTGCTAACAAGAGACAGGGCACCAAATGCACCCTTACCCGTACAGAGGTAAGAGGCGGCGGCAAGAAGCCGTACAGACAGAAGGGCACGGGCCGCGCACGTCAGGGCTCCATCAGATCGCCTCAGTTCAACAAGGGCGGCGTGGTATTTGCTCCCAAGCCCCGCAGCTTCCGCATTGCGGTTCCCAAGAAGATGAAGCGTCTTGCCCTTGAGGGTGTGCTTACCGACAAGGTGGTTTGCAACAACTTCGTTGTGGTTGAGAATCTTGCTCTGGAAGCTCCCAAGACCAAGGAAATGGTTAAAGTGCTGGGCAATCTGAAGCTTGCTCAGAGCAAAACACTGATAGTTACCGCTGAGCCCGATGAAACCGTGGCCCGTGCTGCGGGAAACATTCCGGCGGTTGCAACTTCCCTTGTGAACACCATCAATGTGGTGGATGTGCTCAAGGCTGACAAGCTGCTTATCACCAAGGAAGCAGTTGAAAGACTCCAGGAGGTGTACAACTGATGAAAGCATTTGAGGATGTAATCATTAAGCCGGTTCTCACCGAGAAGACCTATGCAACCATTTCGGACAAGCGTTACTGCTTCGTTGTGGACCGTAAGGCCAACAAAACCGAGATCAAGCAGGCCGTTGAGGCGATTTTCGATGTTAAGGTGGAGCGCGTGAACACCGTTACCACCATCGGCAAGGTTAAGCGTATGGGCAGAAGCGAAGGCCTTACGCCTACCGTAAAGAAGGCTTATGTGATTCTTAAAAAGGACTCCAAGCCCATTGCGTTCTTTGAGGGCATGGCCCAGTAAGTTAGGAGGAAAAAATCATGGCTATCAAAAAGTATAAACCGACTTCTCCGGCCAGACGCTTTATGTCGGTTTCCACCTTTGAGGAAATCACCAGCACCACTCCTGAGCGCTCACTGCTGGGCAAGATCTCCAAAAACGGCGGAAGAAATAACGTCGGCAGACTGACCGTGCGTCATCACGGCGGCGGAAACACCCGCAAGTACAGAATTATCGACTTCAAGCGCGATAAGGACGGCATTCCCGCAAAGGTTGCCACCATTGAGTATGATCCTAACCGCAGCGCGAATATCGCTCTTTTGCATTATGCAGACGGCGAAAAGAGATACATTCTGGCTCCTCTGGGCCTGAATGTGGGCGACGCCGTGGTAAGCGGCGAGCATGCGGACATCAAAACCGGCAACGCGCTGCCCATCAACAGCATTCCGGTAGGTACTCTTTTGCACAATGTTGAGCTTTTCCCCGGCAAGGGCGCGCAGATGGTGCGTACTGCTGGTGCGGCCGCTCAGCTGATGGCTAAGGAGAACGGCTTTGCTCAGATAAGACTGCCCAGCGGCGAGGTAAGAATGGTTCGTCTTGACTGCAAGGCGACAATCGGTCAGGTGGGCAACCTGGATTATGAGAATATCTCTCTTGGTAAAGCGGGCAGAAAGCGCCACATGGGCATTCGTCCCACCGTACGCGGTGTGGTTATGAACCCCTGTGATCACCCCCATGGCGGTGGTGAGGGCAAGTCTCCTATCGGCCGTCCGGGCCCTGTTACTCCGTGGGGCAAGCCCACTCTTGGTTATAAGACCAGAGCCAAGAAGAACAAATCCAATAAATATATCGTGAAGCGCCGTAACGGCTAAACGATGTCATCAGATGGAAGGAGGCCGTAACAGGCATGAGTAGAAGTGTTAAAAAAGGACCTTTTGTCAGTGAAAAGCTGCTCAAAAGAGTCGTTGCTATGAACGAAACCGGCGAAAAGAAGGTTTTGAAGACATGGTCAAGGTCCTCAACTATTTTCCCTGATTTCGTTGGCCATACGATCGCGGTTCACGACGGTAGAAAGCATGTTCCGGTGTACATCACCGAGGATATGGTCGGACACAAGCTGGGCGAGTTCGCTCCCACGCGTACCTTCAGAGGTCATGCGGGCGAAAAGTCCACAGGCAAATAAAGGGGGAGAGAGAAATGGCTAAGAGAATCAAGGAAAAGGCCGCAAAGAGAGCCGAGCAGCGCGATATGCGCCCCCGTGCCGTGGCCAGATATGTTCGTATTTCCTCCAGAAAGGTCCGTATCGTTATCGATCTTATCAGAGGCAAGCAGGTTTCTGAGGCGCTGGCGATACTTAAGTTCACTCCCAAGTCTGCCTCTCCGGTTGTGGAGAAGCTGCTCAAGTCGGCAATTGCCAATGCTGAGTACAAGGGCTTGAACAAGGACGATCTGTATGTTGCTGAGGTTTATGCCGATCAGGGTCCGACCCTGAAGCGCATGATGCCCCGCGCCAAGGGCAGCGGAGCCATGATCCTCAAGAGAAGCAGCCACATCACTGTCGTTCTGGACGAAATCAAGAAATAAGGAGGCATACAAATGGGACAGAAAGTTAATCCGCACGGCGCCAGAGTCGGCATAATCAAAGGCTGGGATTCCCGTTGGTTTGCTGACAAGAAGGAGATGGCCGCCAATATCAAGGAGGACGACTCCCTTCGTAAATATCTGAAGAAGAAGCTGTATTCCTATCAGATATCCAAGATTGAAATCGAGCGCAAGGCAGGCACCGTAACGGTTTTCCTGTACACCGCAAAGCCGGGCGCGCTTATCGGTAAGGGCGGCGCAGGCATCGAGGTTCTTAAAAAGGACATCGCTAAGTTTGTGGGCAAGCCCGTAAATGTAAACATCATGGAGATCCGCAAGCCTGATGTTGATGCTCAGCTGGTTGCTGAGAACATTGCGGCTCAGCTGGAGAAGAGAATTTCCTTCCGCCGGGCAATGAAGCAGTCGCTTCAGCGTGCCATGAAGGGCGGAGCAAAGGGTATCAAGATAGCTGTTTCCGGCCGTCTGGGCGGCGCGGAGATTGCGCGCAGCGAGGGCTATCATGAGGGCAGCATTCCGCTGCAGACTCTGCGTGCCGATATCGATTACGGCTTTGCAGAGGCAGCCACTACCTACGGCCGCATCGGCGTAAAGGTATGGGTATACAAGGGAGAAGTTCTTCCGCAGGTTAAGAAGACTGTTGCAGAAGGAGGCAAGCAATAATATGTTAATGCCTAAAAGAGTTAAGCGCAGACGCGTTTTCCGCGGCCGTATGAAGGGCAAGGCGCAGCGCGGCAATTTCGTTGCTTACGGTGATTTCGGTCTTATGGCTACCGAGCCTTGCTGGATCACTGCCGAGCAGATCGAGGCGGCCCGTGTTGCAATGACCAGATATGTAAAGCGTCAGGGTCAGGTTTGGACCAAGATCTTCCCGGATAAGCCGGTTACGGCTAAGCCGGCCGAGACCCGAATGGGTAGCGGTAAAGGTTCCCCCGAGTACTGGGTGGCGGTTGTTAAGCCGGGCAGAGTTCTCTTTGAGATGGGCGGCGTTCCCGAGGCCGACGCTCGCGAGGCTCTCCGTCTTGCAATGCACAAGCTTCCCTGCAAATGCAAGTTTGTAAAGAAGAGCGATTTTGATTCGCAGGAGGGTGATGCTCAATGAAGGATACCAAAAAGCTGAGAGATAAAACATCACAGGAGCTGAATGCACAGCTTAAGGAGCTCAAAAGTGAGCTTTTCAACCTGAGATTCCAGAACGCTACCGGACAGCTGGCTAATCCCAAGCAGATCAGCGTATGCAAAAAAGAGATTGCTCGTATTCAGACGATCATCCGCGAGCAAGAGCTCAACGGCTGAGGAGGAGAACTTAGTGATGGAAAGAAATTATCGTAAGTCAAGAGTGGGCGTAGTCGTAAGCGACAAGATGGATAAAACCATTGTAGTTGCGGTGAAAGACAAGGTTCTTCATCCTCTTTACGGCAAGACCGTTAACCGCACCACGAAATTCAAGGCACATGACGAGAACAACGAATGCGGCATCGGCGATCGCGTGCGCATTATGGAAACTCGTCCCATTAGCAAGGACAAAAGATGGAGATTGGTCGAAATAGTGGAGAAAGCAAAATAATCCACTGATGCTGAAAGGAGGCACATTATATGATTCAACCACAGACTCGCTTAAAGGTGGCTGACAATACCGGCGCAAAAGAAATCATGTGCATTCGTGTGCTCGGCGGATCTTTCCGTCGTTGCGGAAGCATTGGTGATGTAATTGTTGCTTCGGTTAAGACCGCAACGCCCGGCGGCGTTGTTAAAAAGGGCGATGTTGTCAAGGCTGTTATCGTGCGTACGGTAAAGCCGCTGCGCAGACCCGACGGCACATACATCAGATTTGACGACAATGCCGCAGTTATTATCAATGATCAGAAAATGCCCAGAGGCACTCGTATTTTTGGGCCTATCGCTCGTGAGCTCCGTGATAAGGATTTTATGAAAATCATATCGCTGGCTCCCGAAGTACTGTAAGGAGGTGCCTTGATTATGAAGATCAAAAAGGGCGATACCGTACTGGTTATTACCGGTAAGTACAAGAACGAGACAGCAAACATCAAAAACAAGGGCGAGGTTCTCCGCGTGCTGCCCAAGGACAACAAAATCGTTGTTAAGGGCATCAACATGGTTACCAAGCATGTTAAACCGCGCAAGGCCGGCCAGCCCGGCGGACGCATTCAGCAGGAGGCGGCGTTTGACGCTTCCAATGTAATGGTGATCTGCCCCAAGTGCGACAAGGCCGTCCGCGTTGCGTACAAGGTTGAAGCCGGCGAGAACGGCAAGGTCGTAAAGACCCGCGTTTGCCGTAAGTGCGGCGCAAGCCTTGACAAATAATTGAAGGGAGGAAATTACATTGGCTAGATTAAAGGATAAATATGTTTCTCAGATCGCTCCGGCTATGCAGCAGAAGTTCGGCTACAAGAATGTAAACGAAATCCCTTCTCTTGTAAAGATCGTGATCAACATGGGTCTGGGCGACGTTAAGGACGACGCCAAGAAGTTTGAAGCTGCGGTAAACGAGCTTGCCACCATTTCCGGTCAGAAGCCCTATGTTACCAAGGCGAAGAAATCCGTTGCGAACTTCAAGGTTCGTGAGGGCATGAACATCGGCGCGAAGGTAACTCTTCGCGGCGACAGAATGTATGAGTTTGCCGATAAGCTTATAAACATTGCAATTCCGCGTATCCGTGACTTCCACGGCATCAACGGCAACTGCTTTGACGGCCGCGGCAACTATGCTCTGGGCGTAAAGGAGCAGCTGATATTCCCCGAGATCGAGTATGACAAGATCGACAAGGTAAGAGGCATGGACATTGTATTTGTTACCACTGCCAAAACCGACGAGGAAGCCAAGGAGCTGCTCAGACTTATGGGCATGCCGTTCAGCTCTTAATGAAAGGGAGGATATAAAAAGTCATGGCAAAGAAAAGTATGATCAACAAGCAGCAGGCAACTCCCAAGTTTTCAACGAGGGCTTACACCCGTTGCAGTATCTGCGGACGCCCGCATTCCGTGCTCCGTAAGTACGGAATCTGCCGTATCTGCTTCAGAGAATTGGCTTATAAGGGCCAGCTCCCCGGAGTTAAGAAGGCAAGCTGGTAAAATATTTTAAGGAGGAAAAATCCATGGTCGTTACAGATCCTATAGCTGATATGCTCACCAGAATCAGAAACGCTCTGGTGGCCAAGCATGCAACAGTAGACATCCCCGCCTCCAATATGAAGAAGTCAATTGCGCAGATACTTCTTACCGAGGGCTTCATTAAGGGCGTGGAAATCATAGATGACGGCGTACAGGGCACGATTCGCATCACCCTCAAGTACGGCGCGAACAACGAAAAGGTTATCTCGGGCATGAAGAGAATAAGCTCTCCCGGTCTGAGACATTATGCCAAGTGCGAGGAGCTTCCCAAGGTTCTGGGCGGTATGGGCATTGCTCTTATCTCCACCTCCAAGGGCGTTATGACCGACAAGGAGGCCCGCAAGGCCAATGTCGGCGGTGAAGTGCTCGCCTACATCTGGTAAGGAAATACGGAGGTTTAATTATGTCAAGAATAGGAAGAATGCCTGTAAGTATTCCCGCCGGTGTTACGGTTACGGTTGCTGACGACAACACCGTTACCGTTAAGGGCCCCAAGGGCACGCTTACACAGAAATTCAGTCACGAAATCAATTTCCAGCAGGAGGATGGCGTGGTTCATGTGCTTCGTCACGGCGATGCAAAGCTTCAGCGCTCCCTCCATGGTCTGACTCGTTCCCTGCTTCACAACATGGTGACCGGCGTTACCGAAGGCTTCACCAAGGCGTTGGAGATACAGGGCGTCGGATACCGTGCTGCAAAGCAGGGCAAGAAGCTGGTTCTGACCGTCGGCTACTCTCATCCCGTTGAGATTGAAGAGCCGGCAGGCCTGACCATTGATGTTCCTGCTCAGAACAAGATAGTAGTCAGCGGTACTGATAAGCAGCTGGTGGGTCAGCTGGCCGCCGACATCCGCTCGGTAAGAGCGCCGGAGCCGTATCACGGCAAGGGCATCCGCTATGAGGGCGAATACATCGCCATCAAAGAGGGTAAGACCGGTAAGAAATAAGTAGAAAGGGAGGCAAGCAGATATGATTACAAAGAGAGATAAAAATACCGACCGTCTGGCAAGACATGCGCGTGTTCGCAAAAAGCTCTCCGGCACTGCCGAGAGACCGAGATTCTGTGTATACCGCAGCCTTAACAACATCTATGTTCAGATAATCGATGATGTTGCTGGCAATACACTTGTTTCCGCTTCTACCATGGAGCCGGAGATCAAGGCACAGGTTGCCGAGATGACCAAGACCGAGGCCGCTGCGCTGGTTGGCAAGCTCGCTGCACAGCGTGCTGCCGACAAGGGCATCAAGGAGGTCGTTTTTGACCGCGGCGGTTATGTTTACACCGGAAGAGTTGCTTCCGTTGCAGCCGGTGCAAGAGAAGCCGGTCTGGAATTCTGATAGGGAGGAAAAAATAAAAATGGCAAACATCGACCCTAAAACTTTAGACCTGAAGGAAAAGCTTGTTTCCATGAACCGTGTTGCCAAAACCGTTAAGGGCGGACGCACCATGCGTATGGCGGCTCTTGTCGTGGTTGGCGACGGCAACGGACATGTCGGCGTAGGTCTGGGCAAGGCAGTGGAATTCCAGGAGGCTATCCGTAAGGCGACTGAGGATGCCAAGAAGAATATCGTCTGCATCTCCACCTGCGGAACCACCATTCCGCACGAGGCAATCGGTAAGTTCGGCAAGTCCAGCGTTCTGCTGATGCCGGCACCCGAAGGAACCGGCGTTATTGCCGGCGGCAGCGTCCGTGCGGTTATCGAAATGGCCGGCATCCGTGACATCCGCACAAAGAGCCACGGCTCGAACAATCCGGCAAACAGCGTAAAGGCTGCTCTTGAGGGTCTCAAGTCCCTTAAGAATGCGGAGGATTTTGCCCGTCTGCGCGGCAAGACCAGCGAAGAAATTATGGGTTAAGGAGGCGGCGGCTATGTTGAAGATTACTTTACAGAAAAGCCTTATAGGCCGTAAGCAGGATCAGATCGCCACTGCCAAGGCTCTTGGTTTGACCAAGATCCGTTCCAGCGTTATCAAACAGGATAACGCGGCAATGCGCGGAATGATTTTTAAAATCAAACACCTTGTAAGTGTTGAAGAAGTTGACTAAGGAGGTGCGAAAATGAAATTACACGAGTTACAGCCCGCAGAGGGCGCTACGCGTGCGCCGAAGCGTTTGGGCAGAGGCGTGGGCAGCGGAACCGGTAAGACCTCCGGTAAGGGTCACAAGGGTCAGTGGGCCCGCAGCGGCGGCGGTGTTCGTCCCGGCTTTGAGGGCGGTCAGCTTCCGCTGATCAGAAGAATCCCCAAGAGAGGCTTTCACAACAAGTGGGGTAAGGTGTACTCCATTGTGAATATTGCCGAATTGGAAGGCTTTGACAACGGTACGGTGGTTACTCCCGAACTTTTGGTTTCCACGGGCATCGTTCGTAAACTGGAAAAAGACGGAGTAAAGATTCTTGGCAACGGCGATTTTACAAAGAGCCTCACTGTTCAGGCTGCCGGCTTTACCTCTGCAGCCAAAGAGAAAATTGAGGCTAACGGAGGAAAGGCTGAGGTGATCGGATAATGTTTGAGACTATCAAAAATGCGTTCAAGATCAAAGACCTTCGCAAAAAGATTCTTTATACATTATTCATGCTTTTGGTTTTCCGTCTGTGCTGCTATATTCCCACACCGTTTATCAACACCAATTTCACGAAGGAGGCGGTCGGCAACAACGGCCTGCTTTCAATGATTGATGTTATAACCGGCGGTTCGCTTGCGAACTACACATTTATGGCTATGGGTATAAGCCCCTACATCAATGCTTCCATTATCCTGCAGCTTTTGGCAGTAGTAAGCCCGAAGCTGCAGGCTATGCAGAAGGAGGGACCGGAGGGACAGAGGAAGATCAATAAGATTACCCGTTATTCTTCCATCGTTCTTGCTCTTATTCAATCAATAGGTATCTGCGTTTCGCTTAACGGTGCAATAGTTTCCGGCTATCAGAATATGGCGTGGTTCTGCTACATCGTAATCGGCGTGGTGCTTTCTGCCGGCTCGGCGCTGGCAATTTGGATCGGCGAGCGTATAACCGAACGCGGCATAGGCAACGGAATTTCACTGCTTATATTCATCGGTATCGTTTCCCGTCTGCCCTCGGCCGTTACCAGCTACATCCAAGTTGCAACAAAGGATGCCCGTATGTGGTGGTATCTGATCCCGATAGCTATTGCTATTGCGGCAATCATTGTTGTAATCGTTATTGTTGAGCTGGGCGAGAGAAGAATTCCGGTTCAGTATGCAAAGCGTGTTACCGGGCGTAAGGTTTACGGCGGCGCAAGCACTTATATGCCCATAAAGCCCAATGGCGCGGGCGTGCTGCCTTTGATTTTTGCCATGGCATTCATGACATTCCCGTCCATTCTGATTCAGATGTTCTGGAGCAATACTCCCTTTGCAACATTTTATCGCAACTGGCTGGGAAGCGGAACATGGGTGTATGCAGCGGTCAGCGTGGTGCTGATAGTGGCATTTGCGTTTTTCTATTCGTCCATTTCCTTCAATCCGGAGGAGACGGCAAACGATATCCAGAAGTACGGCGGCTTTATTCAGGGCATCCGTCCCGGCAAGCCCACTGCCGATTACCTCAAGAAGGTCAATCGCAGACTGACGCTGTTCGCCGGTATCTATCTTGCGGTTATTTCCGTTATCCCGATGATAGTTTCCGCTATTATGAATATCTCTCAGGTCGAGAACATGAACACAATACTTAATCTTGCTCTCACCTTCGGAACCACCGGTATTCTGATAATGGTAAGCGTATCCATCGAGATGGTTAAGCAGCTGGAGTCGCAGATGGTGATGAACCACTACAAGGGCTTCCTGGATTGAGGATAAAGAATGAGAATCATTTTGTTAGGCGCCCCGGGAGCGGGCAAGGGTACACAGGCAATAAAGCTCTCAAAGGAACTTAACATTCCGCACATTTCAACAGGGGATATCTTCCGTGAGAATATCAGGGAGGGTACCCCCGTGGGAGTGCGGGCTAAGGAATATATTGACAAAGGCATGCTTGTTCCGGATGAGCTGACACTGGAGATCGTGTGCGACCGCCTGAAAAAGGAGGATTGCAAAAACGGTTTTCTTCTGGACGGCTTTCCGCGTACACTGCCTCAGGCAGAGGCCCTTGCGGATATGGTGGATATCGATGTTGCGCTTAACATTGATATTGATCAGAACATTCTGCGGGATAGGCTTTGCGGGCGCAGATGCTGCCCGTCCTGCGGAGGCACCTATCACATAAACACCCTTGAGGATGAAAGCTGTCCCGCCTGCGGCGACGGACTTATAACCCGCAAGGACGACAATGTTGAAACGGTGACAAAGCGGCTTGAGGTATATAACAGGCAGACGGCGCCGCTTATAGAGTTTTACTCCGCTTGCGGCAAGCTGATAAATGTTGACGGCAACCGCGATATCCAAGAGGTTTTCGCAGATTGCCTCGGGAAGCTCAAGGGATAAAAATGCTGTATATTAAGACTCTTGAAACAATCAGGACGATGGTACAGAGCGGAAGACTGCTTTATAACACTTTGGAGCTGTTAAAAAGCGAAATTCGTCCCGGAATTACAACAAAAGAGTTGAACAAAATCGCACATCGTTATATAATAAGCAATGGTGCTGATCCGACCTTTTTAGGCTATGGCGGTTTTCCCGGCTCAATATGCACATCAAAGAACGAAGTGGTAATTCACGGGATTCCGTCATCGGAGTGCGTGCTGGAGGAAGGGGATATCATTTCGCTGGATGTCGGGGTGCACTATAAAGGGGTTCATACCGATGCGGCGCGTACCTTTGCCGTGGGCAATATATCAAAAGAGAAGCAGCAGCTGATCGATGTGTGCAGAGGTTCTTTTTATGCCGGCATGAAGCAGGCGGTAAAGGGAAACCGCATTTCGGATATAGGACACGCGGTTGAGGAATATGTAAAGCCCTACGGCTACGGCATTGTGAGGGATTTTACGGGCCACGGTGTGGGAATCGAACTGCATGAAAGCCCGTCCATTCCCAACTACGGCAAGCCCGGACACGGACTGCGTATCTGCGATGGTATGACGCTGGCTATTGAACCCATGATAAATCTCGGCAGAGATGAGGTCAGGATCCTTTCGGATGATTGGACAACGGTGACGGTGGACGGTAAAGCATCCGCACATTATGAAAACACGATTGCAATAGTGGATGGAGGTCCGGTAATTCTTACGGCTCCGGATGTTTCCGTCTGAAGGAGGCTGGCTTGAACCGACCGGATTACAGCTTGGGCACGATCGTACTTTCCCTTATGGGAAGGGATAGGGATCGCTACTATATAATAGTAGGTGTTTGTCAGGGGGATTTCGTTCTTATTGCGGACGGGGATCTCCGGCGCGTGTCCGACCCAAAGAAAAAGCGGCTTAAGCATCTGAAGGCCACGCCGATGCGTGCCGAAGGAATAGCCGAAAAGCTGTCGCAGAACAAACCCGTTTCCGACAGCGAAGTGCGCGCGGCACTTGCTGCTGCGATGCGTTAATCCAGCGTAATAGGAGTGAAGTCATGTCGAAGGACGATGTAATTGAGGTATGCGGCGTAGTTGAAGAAACATTGCGCAATGCGGTGTTTCAGGTAAGGCTGGAAAACGGGCATGTAATCCTTGCTCATATTGCCGGCAAGCTGCGCATGAACAATATACAGGTGCTCCAGGGCGATCATGTTACGGTGGAGATATCCCCGTATGATCTTACCAAGGGCCGTATCATTTGGAGAAGCAAGGGTTAATCCCGATTTCTATAAGGAGGAAGTCAAAATGAAAGTTAGACCGAGCGTAAAGCCCATGTGCGATAAATGCAAGGTGATCAAAAGAAAGGGCAAGGTCATGGTGATCTGCTCTGCCGACAAGAGCCACAAGCAAAGACAGGGCTGATGAAAGTGCATCAAGGCTCAGGGAATATCCTTGGGCCGTTTGGTGCGTTTACACAGGAAAATGCCGCCTGCATAAGCGGTTGAATCAGGGCAGACGCCCAAGGAAAACAAATCCGAACGAACGCGGCTGAGCAGAAATGCTTGTTCGTGGATTTAACATATACCATCTATCCAAAAATATTTACGGAGGGAAAAATAATGGCACGTATCGCCGGAGTCGATCTTCCTAGAGAGAAGCGTATCGAAGTTGGCATAAGAAGCATATACGGTATCGGTCCTGCGCGTTCTAAGCAGATACTTGAGGCTACCGGAATCAATCCGGACACCAGAGTAAAGGATCTTACCGATGACGAAGTAAACCTTTTAAGAGATTACATCGATAAAAATATCAAGGTTGAGGGTGATCTCCGCCGTGAGGTATCGCTCAATATCAAGAGGCTTGTCGAAATAGGCTGCTACCGCGGTGTCCGTCATCGCAAGGGTCTGCCCGTCCGCGGTCAGAGCACCAAGCAGAATGCACGCACCCGCAAGGGCCCCAAAAAGCCCGTTGCAGGCAAGAAGAAAGCTACTAAATAGCTAAAGGGAGGAACAGTAAATGGCAAAGCCTACTAAGATAGTAAGAAAGGGCAGCCGTCGCCGTATCGAAAGAAAGAATATCGAGCGCGGTGCTGCGCATATTTGTTCATCGTTCAACAACACGATTGTTACCATCACCGACACTGCCGGAAATGCTATTTCCTGGGCAAGCGCCGGCGGTCTGGGCTTCCGCGGATCCAAAAAGAGCACTCCTTTTGCTGCTCAGATGGCTGCGGAGACTGCGTCCAAGGCTGCTATGGAGCATGGCCTGCGTACGGTTGAGGTTTATGTTAAAGGACCGGGAAGCGGACGCGAAGCCGCAATCCGTGCACTTCAGGCTGCAGGACTTGAGGTTACCATGATCCGCGACGTGACCCCCATCCCGCACAACGGATGCCGTCCGCCCAAGCGCAGAAGAGTATAAAAGGAGGAAAAAGAAATGGCCAGATATACAGAAGCTGTCTGCCGTCAGTGCCGCAGAGAGAATCAGAAGCTTTTCCTTAAGGGCGACCGCTGCTACGGCGATAAATGCCCTGTTACAAAGCGCGGAACCGTTCCCGGACAGCATGGCAACGGAAGAAAGAAAACAGGTGAGTACGGTCTCCAGCTTCGCGAGAAGCAGAAGGCAAAGCGTACCTACGGCGTACTTGAGAAGCAGTTCCGTCATTATTTCGAGCTTGCTGAGCGCGAAAAGGGCGTAACCGGCGAGAATATGCTTTCTATGCTTGAGCGCAGACTTGACAATGTGGTTTACCGCGTAGGCTTCGGTGCCTCCAGAGCACAGGCCCGTCAGCTGGTTAACCACGGTCATATCCGTGTAAACGGCAAGCGTGTGGATATTCCGTCGTTTATCGTTAAACCCGGCGATGTGATTACTCTGAGAGAAAAAACTCAGGAGATGGAAGTGTACAAGGCAATGCGCGAGGGCACCAGCAAGCTGATCCCTGCGTGGCTGAGCTTTGATGCTCCCAAGCTCACCGCAACTGTTCTGAGCATTCCCAAACGCGAGGAGATTGATCTTGCAATTGCTGAGCATCTCATCGTTGAGTTGTACTCTAAATAATGGGGCTTAGTTCCCTCAAAAATCATTCAGGAGGGTTACGATAATGATAGAAATAGAAAAGCCTACGATAGAATGTCTGGAGCTGTCGGAAGACAACACTTACGGCAAGTTTGTAGCAGGCCCTCTGCAGAGAGGCTTCGGCAATACGCTGGGCAACTCTCTGAGAAGAATACTGCTTTCCAGCTTGCCGGGAGTTGCGGTTACCAGCATTCGCATAGACGGCGTTATGCATGAGTTTTCCACTATTCCGGGCGTGAGCGAGGATGTTACGGAAATTGTGCTTAACATCAAAGGAATTTCTGCAAAGCTCCATTCGGACGGCCCGGTGATAGCAAATATCCGTGCAAAAGGACCGTGCGTTGTTACTGCCGGCGATATACTCGGTCACAGCGATCTTGAGATCGTCAATGTCGATCATGTTATTGCAACGCTGGCTGAGGGCGCATCGCTCAATATCGAAATGGTGTTTGCAAAGGGAATAGGTTATGTTTGCTCCAAGGATAACAAATATGACGATATGCCCATTGATACCATTGCGGTTGATTCCATATATACGCCTATCACCAAAGTTAACTATACCGTGGACAGCACCCGTGTGGGACGCGTTTCCGATTATGATAAGCTTACCCTTGAGGTATGGACCAACGGAAGCATCAATCCCAAGGAAGCGGTAAGCCTGTCTGCAAAGATTATGAACGATTATCTTGCGCTCTTTATCAATCTTGCCGAAAATGTTGGCGGGCTTGAGATGATGGTGGAGAAGGAGGCCGAGCAGAAGGTCAAGGTTCTGGAAATGACCATTGACGAGCTGGATCTTTCGGTTCGTTCCTATAACTGCCTGAAGCGTGCCGGTATCAATACCGTGGACGAGCTCATTCAGCGTGATGAAGTAGATATGATGAAGGTGCGCAACCTCGGCAGGAAATCTTTGGACGAGGTGCGTCAGCGTCTTGCGTCGTTAGGCCTGTCACTCAACAAAAGCGAGGATTAATTAGGAGGTAAACAAAATGGCGAGCAACAGAAAGCTCAACCGCCCCACGGACCAAAGAAATGCGGTTCTGCGCGGTCTGGTTACGGCTCTGATTGCGAACGGTCGCATTGAGACCACCGAGGCCCGTGCCAAGGAAGTTCGCAAAATAGCGGAAAAAATAATCACCACTGCAATCAACGAGTGCGATAATACCGTTGAGGTAACCAAAAAGGTTCTTAACGAGAAAAAGCAGATTGTGGAGACCACATTCACCAATGATTCTCCTTCCAAGCTGCATGCGCGCCGTCAGATCATGAGCTATATCTACAATGCGCCCCAGCAGATGGCTAAGGGCGAGGATAAAAAGACCTTTAAGGTTAAGACTGCCGAGGTCAATAATCCCGTTGTGGAAAAGCTGTTCAGAGAGATTGCGCCTAAGTATAAGGCACGCCGTGACGAAAAGGGTCAGGGCGGCGGCTATACCCGCATTATCAAGAAGGGTCCGCGCCGCGGTGACGCAGCCGAGATCGTTATTCTTGAGCTGGTCTGATTTAATAGCTTATAAAGCGCAGCTCCTGCTGATTGCAGGAGCTGCGCTTTTATACAGCATAGGCACGAATCAAATATATATACAAAAGCCACCCGCGGTGCGGATGGCTTGTATTTATATCCATATTGGTTGCATTGCGCCGGAAGTTTGCACGCTGCATGGGCATCCTGCCGCATTTGCTGTTTTACGGCGTTTATATCCGTCAGATGCGTTTATCTCCCCAGAAAAACAGTGCAACGGTGCCCGGGCCGGTGTGACTGCCGATCGTAGGCCCGATATTGTTGATTTCAACCTTTCCATCAAGCTTCGGGAAGCTTTCTTCCACCAGCTTTGCTACCTGCCGGGCATCCTCAAAACAGGCAGACTGCGAAATGTAGCATTTGCCGTCATAGCCGCTTCCGTCCCTTGCGTGCAGCTGCATCTGCTCAACAATGGCGCGTATGGCCTTATCCTTGCCGCGAATCTTGAAGCGAGGAGTCAGGCGCCCTGCGGCATCAACATCAAGCAGGGGGCAGATGTGCAGAAGCGTTCCGAACAGGCCGGCAGTGCGTGATATTCTGCCGCCGCGCACATAGCAGGTTAAATCGCCTGAAAAGAACCAGTGATGAAGCTCCAGACGGTGGGAAAGCGCCCAATCGCGCGCCTCTTCAATGCTTGCGCCGCCGTCCCGGAGGTCGGCAAGAGTATCCATAAGCAGCCCGTATCCGGAGGAGGCGGCCAATGAATCTACAATATAAATTTTTCTTTCCGGATATTTGGTCTTAAGCTCATCGGCGGCAAGGCGGGCGGAGTTATACACACCGGAAATGCCGCTTGAAAGGGAAACATGCAGTATATCCTGCCCCTGAGAGAGAATTTTTTCAAAGTATACGGTAAATTCATCAGGGTTAATCTGCGAGGTTTTGGTGATTGCGCCGTTTGCGATGTGTGCATAAAAATCGTCAAGATTCATGCTTTGCCCGAGATCGTCGAAATAATGCACGCCGTCTATATAAAAGTGAAACGGGATGTAACTGATGCTGCGTTTTGCTAAATGTTCTGCCGTCAGGTCAACGGTGGAGCAGCAGCTTAAAACATAATTGTTCATAAAAAATCAGCCTCTCATTCTTGCTTATTTATGATATTTCATTATAGTTCCAGCCGTATATTTATGCTGTGCTTATGCTGCTATTATATGCCTGTTGCGTGTTTGCCGCAAGGAAATATGCAATTTCGGGCACTATACAACTTTGACCCGGCGTTGTAGAGAAAAAGCCCGCACATTCTCACAATGGGCGAGCTTAAAAATTCAATTCTCAGAATACAAGAGTGCCGTGAGATGCGCATTTTTCAGCGCTTACGAAGCAAATCCAGCGGACTCGGAAGCTTTATTTTGAAGCACAGCAGGGTAATTATCTGGGCAGGAATGCCAAGCAGCAGCAGCGGCCACAGATTTGAGCCGGCATACACGAGAAAAGAAAGGTAAAGCACCAAAAGTATGCTCCATATAAGCCCGGAGATGATAAGTATGTTTCTTTTTCCGCCGTACCATACGGAGTTCATCACAAGCCAGGTTATAAGCGCGGCCGGGAGAGCGTAGAGAAATATCATCCAGTGGGTCATGCCCGTAAGGTGCAGCACGATAAAGCAAAGCAGGGCAACGGTAAACACCCCCAAAAGGGAGATTATGATTATTGCCTTATAGTTTATTTTCTTTTCCGGAAGAGGCTCGGTATATTCCAGCTCCGGGTGCTCGTGCAGAAGATAATCAACGGTTACTCCGAACAGTTCCGCAAGCTGCAAAAGCACCTTTGCATCCGGGATAGCCTGAGCGCGTTCCCAACGGGATACCGCTTTATCTGAATAATTAAGCTCATGGGCCAGCTCAAGCTGCGTTATATGCCGGGCAGACCTGAGTTTAACCAGATTCTGAGCAAAGATTGATGCCAAATTATCCATGCTGTTCTCCGATCATTCAATCATTATATATAATTATACTTCAAAAAAGCAAATTCCGCAACATTCCTGCGCGGCTCCTGCGAGCCGTGATGCGGAATATTTTGTTGACATTTTGTAAATTATTCAGGGGCGGATGCTGTATCGTAAGCCCTGCCGCTGCCTATGGGAGCGGGGCTGTTCTGCCGTGCGTGCAAATGGAATTGCGGCGGACATAAGTGCCGCACACGGAAAAATACGCAGGCGTTTTGTGTATTAATTTTTTACTGAATGCCGCAATTATTAAATTGCAATACAGCTGCGGCGCGAAAATAAAAGGATTGACTATATTTTAATACTGGGATATTATATTGAATAAGATTACAGTTTGAGTTATTATCGGTTTCCGGCATTTTTTCGGTTACTGCTTTGAGGTTAAAATGATAATTCTCGGTTTTGATCCGGGGCTTGCAACACTGGGCTACGGGCTTATAGAAAGCGACGGCTTCCGCCATAAAGTATTGGATTACGGCATAATATCCACTCCGGCGGGCATGCCTACGCCGGTAAGGCTGAGAACCATCCACACGGATGTACTGACGCTGATAGATCAGCTTGCGCCGGAGGCGATTGCTGTTGAAGAGCTTTTTTTTAACCAGAATGTAACAACCGCAATAAATGTTGCTCAAGCACGCGGCGTACTGCTTGCTGCGTGTTCTCTGCGCACTGCAAACCTGTATGAGTATACGCCGCTTCAGGTAAAACAGGCGGTTGCAGGGTACGGGCGCGCCGAAAAGCGGCAGGTTCAGATAATGGTGGCTTCGCTGCTTAAGCTGGAGGGAATCCCGCAGCCTGATGATGCTGCGGATGCGCTGGCAGTGGCAATATGCCATGCTCACTCCGGCAGAATGGGCGGAGATTTCCGTATAATATAGCCCGGTCGGTGCTGCGCCGGGATAAAAGCAATGCTTTTGCGGTAAATTCAAAAGAAATTGAGGATAAACCGAATGTATTCATATATAAAAGGAACTCTTGAAGAGGCAGCGCAGGACGGTATAACCGTTGAGTGCTGCGGTATAGGCTATAAAATATATGCTTCTGCATCCTGCATCGACGGTGTTCCGATAGGCAGTGCGGTTAAAATTTATCTGCATCAGACGGTAAGAGAGGACGATATCTCCCTTTACGGCTTTGCCGACACACAGGAGCGGGCGATGTTTCAAAGGCTGCTTTCCGTAAGCGGCGTGGGCGCAAAATCCGCACTTTCCATGATAAGCGGGATAGGGTCGCACAATATTGCGCTGGCTATTGTAACAGGGGATGTGAAAACCCTTACAAGAGCTGCGGGAGTGGGCAATAAGCTGGCGCAGCGGATGATACTGGAATTAAGAGGCAGCATAGACAACGATGAGCTTATAAGCGCGCCTGCGGCGAAAAAAGCGGGAGGCGCGGCCTCGGAGGATATGGTGCAGGAGGCAATAACGGCAGTTATGGCGCTGGGCTTTACGCGCGCAGAGGCGGTAAGCGCAATAGATGCTGCGGGAGCGGCGGGCAGCGTGGAGGAGCTTATACGGCGCGCCCTTTCGGGAATGAGCAGGGCATAGGCCCCCTTATGAGCAGACGCCGCAGGAGGGTTCGCGGCGGAAATTGCAGATAAACAATGCACCCGGTGCAAGGAATAAGGAGCAGGAATGATTCAGCGAGATCAAAGAGTTATTACCTCGGAATTCAAACAGGAGGATATTGAGCAGGAGTTTTCGCTTCGTCCGCATTCATTTGAGGAATATGTCGGACAGGAAAAGGTGAAAAAGCTCATCTCCATGTATGTAACGGCGGCCAAGGGGCGCGGTGAGGCCCTTGACCATGTGCTGCTTTACGGCCCTCCGGGGCTTGGCAAAACCACCCTTGCAAACATAATTGCATCGGAGATGGGGGTGTCCATCCGCGTGACCAGCGGCCCGGCAATAGAGCGTCCGGGGGACCTTGCGGCAATACTTACAAATCTTGCGGAAAACGATGTGCTGTTTATTGATGAAATACACCGGCTTAACCGCAGCGTTGAGGAAGTGCTCTATCCTGCAATGGAGGACTATGTGCTGGATATAATGGTGGGCAAAGGCCCGTCGGCGCGCAGCATACGGCTGAATCTGCCGCATTTTACGCTGATCGGCGCCACTACGCGGGCAGGCATGCTTACATCGCCGTTAAGGGACCGTTTCGGAGTTATTTGCAGGCTGGATATGTACACGCCGGAGCAGCTTAACAGGATAGTTACGCGCAGCGCGGCGATTCTTGGGGTGGAAACCCGGCCGGAGGGCTGCATGGCGCTTGCAAGGCGCTCCCGCGGAACTCCGCGTATTGCAAACAGGCTGTTAAAGCGCGTGCGCGATTACGCTCAGGTACATGCGGACGGCGTTATAACCGGCGAGGTAGCAGATTCGGCACTGAATATGCTGGGCATAGATGAGCTGGGGCTTGATGACGACGATCGCAGAATACTTAGTGCAATAGTGGATAAATTCGGCGGCGGCCCGGTGGGGCTTGATACTTTGGCGGCCTCCACGGGGGACGAGGATGTTACGATAGAGGATGTCGTGGAGCCGTTTCTTTTGCAGCTGGGGTTCATATCGCGTACTCCCCGGGGCAGGATAGCCCTTCCGGCGGCATACCGTCATATGGGACGCCCAGTGCCGGGACAAAGCTGTGCGCCGGACGGAAAACAGTGATTGCCGCTTTGCCTTCGCGGCGGATATGCGGGCATTGCACGCATAAAAATACACACAAAGAATATAAAAGAGGGTAAAAAGCTTGTTAAGCACCAAAATGTTTGATTACTATCTTCCGCAGGAGCTTATAGCGCAAACACCGGCGGAACCGCGGGATCATTCCCGTCTGCTTGTTTATAACCGTGCGGATAAATCAACGGAGCACCGGCATTTTTTTGATATTACGGAGTATCTGCATCCGGGCGATGCCCTTGTAATAAACGATACCAGAGTGCTTCCGGCAAGGCTGTTCGGCACCACGGAAAACGGAGGCGCCATGCAGGTGCTGCTGCTTAACAGAAGGGACCGCGATACCTGGGAGGTGCTGGTGAAGCCCGGTAAAAAGGCGAGGATAGGAGCAAAAATAACCTTTTCACAGGAGCTTGCCTGCACTGTTACGGATATTTTGGATGACGGACAGCGGCTTGTGCGATTTGAATACAAGGGCGTGTTTGAGGAAATACTGGACCGTTTGGGGCAGATGCCGCTTCCGCCGTATATAACGGAGCGCCTTGAGGATAAGGAACGGTATCAGACGGTTTATTCAAGGCAGGTGGGCTCTGCGGCGGCGCCTACCGCAGGGCTGCATTTTACAAAGGAACTGCTTGAAAAAATAGAGGCCATGGGGGTAGAGATTATTCCCGTGCTGCTGCATGTGGGGCTTGGCACCTTTCGCCCGGTAAAGGTGGAGGATGTATCCGAGCATAAAATGCACAGTGAATTCTATTGCATAACAGATCAGTCCGCCCGGAGGATAAACGCCGTAAAGGAAAGGGGCGGACGCATATTTGCAGTGGGCACCACCTCCACAAGAGTGCTGGAGACGGCGGCGGATGAAGGCGGAAGAGTAAAGCAGTGCAGCGGCTGGACGGATATATTTATTTATCCCGGATACCGTTTCAAATGCGTGGACTGCCTTATAACAAATTTCCATTTGCCGCAGTCCACCCTTATAATGCTTGTAAGCGCGCTTTGCTCCCGTGAGGAAATACTTAAGGTCTATCAAACGGCAGTAGAGGAAAAATACCGTTTTTTCAGCTTTGGGGATGCGATGCTTATTATATAAATGCCGCTTATTCAAGCAATGCCTGCCGTCTTGCGGCGGCGCACGGCTTGCCGTTTGCGGCACATTCATAAGAATAAAACGGAACATTGCGGAAAGAAAAAATGAAACTTATAATGCTGGGCACCGGCAATGCAACGGTTACGGAATGCTATAATACCTGCTTTGTGCTTAAGGATGAGAAAAAATATTTTCTGGTGGACGGGGGCGGAGGAATCCGCCTGCTGCACCAGCTTAAATGCGCCGGTATCGCATGGCCCGATATCAGAGAGATTTTTATAACGCATAAGCATATCGATCATCTTTTGGGTATTGTGTGGATGGTAAGGATGATATTGCAGAATATGAGCCGCGGCACATATGCAGGCCAGGCCCGTATCTACGGCCATGCCGAGGTCATAACACTGCTTGAGAATATAGCGCACGCTTTATTCAGCGAAAAGGAAACGGCGTTTATAGGTTCGCGCCTGCATCTTGTGCCTGTGAAGGACGGAGAAGAGAAAACGGTTATCGGACACGCCGTAACCTTTTTTGATATAGGTTCGGATAAAGCACGGCAGTTCGGGTTTTCCATGCAGCTTTCAAACGGCGAAAGGCTTGTCTGCTGCGGTGATGAGCCGTACAGAGCCTGTGAAGAAAAATATGCAAAGGGCTGCAAATGGCTTATGCACGAGGCGTTTTGTCTGCATTCGCAGGCGGATGTGTTTTTGCCGTATCAAAAAAAGCATTCCACAGTGGCCGATGCGTGCAGAACCGCACAAAGCCTTCAGGTAAGCAATCTGGTGCTGTATCATACCGAGGATAAAAATATTTCCCAAAGGAAAACGCTGTATACCGCCGAGGGCAAGCAGTTTTACGGCGGGAATCTCTATGTTCCCGACGATCTTGAAACGCTGGAGCTATAAAAGCGGTTTTAAAACGGCGAAATTTCAACATAAAAGTTCGATTTAAGCAAAAATAATAAAACGGCAGCTGTCAAAAGTCCGCCTCAAATGGTGGGGAGGGACAGCTGCCGTTTTTTATGTATCGGCCTTATAAAAACAATGCGGCGCATGGATACATGCGCACCTTTACGCATCACGGAATCATCTTTTGATCTCGGCCGCGCGCCGAAGCTCTGCAACCTCGCCGTTTTGAATTATGCCGGAATGGTTGAAGCTGAAGCAATGCTCGGGCGATATTATTACATGGTCATACACCCGCACATCTATCGTGTTGAGCGCCTTTACGATATCGCGCGTCATTTCGACATCCTGACGGCTGGGTGTAGGGTCGCCGCTGGGATGATTGTGCATAAGTATAACGCTGTGAGCCTGTGCGCTCAGACATTTTTCCACAACAAGCCGCGGATAAACGGTTACGGAATCGATGGTTCCCTTGGCAAGCTCTACTGTGCGCAGCAGCTTGCATTTGCTGTCAAGGCAAAGCAGATACATGCATTCGTATTTTATGCCCTGATACAGTGACTGACCGTATTTGAACACGGCGCCGGTGCTGTTAAGAAACTGCTTTTCCCGTATTCTGTCCAGCTCATACCGCTTTGACAGGCGCGATATAAGGGAGAGCAGCACGGCGCTGTTCTGACTTATGCCTTTTATTGTGCAAAGCTCATCCACGGATGCGTCCGCTACCGCGCTGAAGGAACCGAAGGTATCCAATACGCGGTGTGCAAGCTCGTTGACATCGCGGCGCGGAATGCTGTAAGTAAGCAGAAGCTCTATAACCTCATGGTCTGCAAAGGCGTCCAATGAGGCGTCTATATATCGCTGTCTCAATCTTTCTCTGTGTCCTTCGTGAGAACATTTTTCACTCATGCTGTTCGGCCTCCCTGTATTGCCTGAAAGTATTGCCTTATGCCGTTATACACTCATACCGAATATTTTACTACATTTCAAAAACAATTTCAAGACTGAATTTACAAAAACAGTGCTGTTTCGTCAAAAGATTGCAAAGGGGATTTGCAGCGCGAATAGAAATAATTATAACTGACGGATAAATATGTAAACACGGCCGCAGCAGCGGTCTAAGGATGGTGAAACTGTTTTGTACGGAACAATTGAAAGCAGAAACGATTTTGTCGTATATCTGGACGGAGAGCTTGATCATTGCCGCGCCGAGGCGCTGAGGGATCAGGTGGACAAGACGCTGGAAAATGTCAGCTGCAAAAGGGTCATATTTGATATGTCTCAGGTGACATTTATGGACAGCTCGGGGGTGGGCTTTCTGATAGGTCGATATAAAAAGCTCATCCCCAAGGGGTGCATAGTCGCTCTTCGCGGAGCAACGGACGCAGTGGACAGAATACTGGATATTTCGGGGATATATAAGATCATCCGTTTGTGCAATGAAAAGGAAAGCAAGGCCGGATAGAATATAAAGCATATGCATTTCCGAAAACAGGCTATCACAGGAAAAAAACTGATCCCGGCAATGCGGGACAGGCGGAGGGATAAAATGAAAAACGGAAAAAATTCAATGAAGCTGGAGTTTTGTGCAAGCCCGGAAAACGAGACATTGGCAAGGGTGTGCATAGCGGCATTTGCGTCGGGACTGAACCCGCCGGTTGAAAAAATAATTGAAATTAAAACGGCGGTCAGTGAGGCGGTTACAAATGCCGTTGTGCATGGGTACGGCCCCGATGGAGGCGTGGTAACATTGTCGGCATACATAAGAGGGGATACGCTGCATATATCCGTAAGCGACAAAGGAAGGGGCATTGAGGATGTTGAAAAAGCCATGCAGCCCTTTTATACCACCGCGCCGGAGTATGAACGCTCAGGCATGGGCTTTTCCGTTATGGAAAGCTTTATGGACAGTGTAAGGGTGAAATCTGTTCCCGGCAAGGGAACCACCGTTAAAATGAGTAAGATAATCAACGAGGTCTCTGATGACGCAAAAGCTTGATTATGGCAGCGAGAATTCCATGGAGCTGCTTACTGCGGCCAAAAACGGCGATAAACAGGCGGCGGATAAGCTGGTAGAGCTTAATACGCCTCTTGTAAAATCAATGGTGCGGAGGTTTTCGTGCTGCAGTCAGGCCGATCGCGACGATCTTATGCAGATAGGCTTTGTGGGGCTTATAAAGGCCATAAAGGGCTTTGATCCCACATACGGAGTAAGGTTTTCCACCTATGCCGTTCCGATGATAATCGGAGAGATAAAGCGTTACCTGCGGGACGGCGGAGCAGTGCGTATAGCGCGCTCGATCAAGGAGCTTAGGCAGCGCATAAAGGCCTTTACGGCGGAGTATATATCAAAAAGCGGAACCGAGGCCACGCTGGATGAGGTGTGCGGCGCTTTGGGGTGCAGCCGGGAAGCCGCGTTAGAGGCATTGGAGGCGGGCAATGCCGCCGTTTCGTTGGAGCAGCCTATATTCGGCGACGGCACTCAGGACTGTCTTATGGACAGGCTGGAAAGCAGAAGCGGCCCGGACGCGCTGGACATAATCCAGCTTCGTCAGTGCCTCAATGAGCTTACAAAGGAGGAAAAGCAAATAATTGCAATGCGCTATTTTGAGGACAGGACGCAGTCGGCCATAGCTGCGGTGCTGGGAACTTCGCAGGTGCAGGTGTCAAGAATGGAAAGCCGGATAATCAAAAAACTGAGGGCAAGAATGAAATAAAAAATAAAATCATAGCGTTTTCGGCTTTTGAAAACATCGTCGCGCTGCCGTACTGACGGCGCTGAGAAGCAAGCGCATATGCTTTGATTAAACGGTGCAAAAATGAGCATAATAACCGCACGAAGGCTTTCGCGCGGTTTTTCATTTTATGCGCGCGGCCAATATGGGCAAAAAAACTTTTGAGAACCTCGCCCAAGAAAGGAAATAAGCGCGGCAATGAACAAAAATGCAAGGCGGAGCAGCGCCTGTATAATTGAAGTGGCTCAGGGGCTGTGGAACGGGCTGAATCATGAGGATAAGGATATATACATGAAGGGACAAAGCTATAAACATGAAAGGAATCGGTGAAATGAAAAGCGGCAAAAATAATAACAGCTATGCCGAATATGTTGAGAGAATATCTCCTCCGAGCCATGTGCTGCGGGATTGCCTGCGTGCCTTTTGGGTTGGAGGCGTCATATGCTGCATAGGTCAGAGTATTACATTGCTGCTCTCTGCGGTGCTGCCGGAAAAGGAGGCTGCGTGCTGGAGCTCGATACTGCTTGTGTTTCTGGGCGCATTGCTTACGGGCATCGGGCTGTATGCCAAAATCGGCAAATATGCAGGCGCGGGCAGCATAGTGCCAATAACGGGCTTTTCCAACAGTATTGTGGCTTCCGCCATTGAATTCAAGCAGGAGGGGCTGGTTATGGGGGTGGGCAGCAAGCTGTTTACGGTGGCGGGGCCGGTGCTGGTTTACGGTATATCCGCCTCCGTTATTGCGGGAGTTATATATTATATTTTCGGATTGTACTGATATATCAATTAAAGCGGCGTGCCGCATTGCGGCATTGGAAGAATGAAAAACACCTGAAAAGGCAGCGCTTTTACAGCAATGCAAAAAGGACGGAATAAAAGAAAAATGACCGGAAAGCAAACCGTTATGATTAAAAACGGGGTATATATTACCTGCGGCTTTACCTGCGTGGGGCAAAAGGAAAGCCGGGGGCCGTTAGGCGAGTATTTTGATGTGTGCCTTAAGGACGATAAATGGGGGGAGCGTTCCTTTGAAAAGGCGGAGAGAAAAATGTTCAAGGCGGTGCTGCACGGATGTATGAAAAGGGCGGGGATATCGGCGCCGGAGGTGGACGCGGTTTTTGCGGGAGATCTGCTAAACCAAACCATAAGCGCATCCTTTGCGGCGCTGGATTTTGACGGGTCGTATATAGGCCTGTATGGCGCATGCTCGACCATGGCGCTCAGCATGGGGCTTGCCGCCTGTATGATAGACGGAGGCAGCATAGACAGCGCGGTGTGCGTTACCGGCTCGCATTTCTGCACTGCGGAAAGGCAGTACCGTATGCCGCTGTATATGGGAACGCAGCGTACGCCGACGGCGCAGTGGACCGTTACTGGAACTGGCGGAGCATATCTGAGCCGAAAAAACACCGGGGCCTGTATAAAAGCGGTAACATACGGCAGGGTAATGGATGAGGGGATAAGCGATGCAAACAATATGGGGGCGGCTATGGCACCGGCTGCGGCGGATACGATAAAGCGGCATTTTGCGGCAACGGCGACAACGGCGGAGGATTATGATGCCGTTGTTACCGGGGATCTTGGCAAGCTGGGCAGGAGAATATGCGCAGAGCTGCTGCAAAGAGATAAAATAGTGCTGGGAGAAAAGCTGATAGACTGCGGGTGCATGATATATTCGGAAAAACAGGATATGCATATGGGGGGCAGCGGGTGCGGCTGCTCTGCTGCGGTGATGAATGCCTGTATTATACCCAAAATACGCACAGGTGCGCTTAAAAGGGTGCTTTTTGCGGGTACGGGGGCGCTTATGAGCCTGACCAGCTCCATGCAGGGGGAAAATATCCCTGCGGTAGCGCATGCCGTGCAGATAGAGCACTGTGCCGTGCGGTGAAGGGCAGGATAAAAAAGTGTTAAAAATGCTTAAAAACACGCAGAAAAACCGTTAAAAAACAGTAAAAAACAGGTGAAAAAATGGATATTTTTTTAACTTATCTTAAAGTGTTCGCGGTGGGCGGAGCCATATGCGCAGTATGCCAGCTGATAATTGACAAAACCAAGCTTACCTCCTCACGGATACTTGTGGGACTGGTGACCATGGGAGTGCTGCTCAGCGCGCTGGGCATTTACGGTCCGTTTGCGGAATTTGCAAAGGCGGGGGCCACCGTGCCGCTGCTGGGCTTCGGACACTCGCTTTTTCAGGGAGTGCTGGAGGGAATACGGGAAAGAGGCTTGCTGGGAGTGTTGACCGGGGGAGTTACCGCTACGGCGGGAGGGATTGCGGCGGCTGTGTTTTTCGGCTATATCAATGCTCTTATATTTTATTCCGGCACAAAGAAATAGCGCTTGATTTGCGCCGTTACAAAAAGAAGCGGGCGGCAGACGCTGCGCCGAAAAATACGGAATTGCATCACCCCCGTGTCGGCTGCGGCGCGACGGGTTTTTTTTTATGCCGATAACAGCGAATATTTGGCCGAAAATATTTTTTATTGTTTGCCTGCGAGCAATTTATCTCGCAATTTGGTCGGAATTGTGATAAAATATTTATAAACATACGGTTTATTTTGGATATAACGGCTTTGCAGGCGGCTGCTTGCGGCGAAAAAATAGGGAGAACGCGATGCGTTTTATTATACCCGACAGGGAGATATGCGTTGAAAAAATCAAAATTCCTTCAAAGGGACGTAAAATACCGGCGCTGGTGCTGTATCCGAGGCAAAGGCCCGCGCAGGCAACGGGAGTGCTGTGGATACACGGCGGCGGGTACATAACCGGGATGAAGGAAATGGTACATATGTCAAGAGCCGTTGACCTTGTTAAGCGCTTCGGCGCGGCGGTGATATCGCCCGGATACCGATTGGCACCGTTTTCGCCTTATCCGGCGGCTGCGGAGGATTGCTATACGGCGCTGTTGTATCTTAAGGAGCATGCCGGGGAAATGGGCGTGCGAGAGGATCAGATAATGGTGGGCGGAGAAAGCGCAGGCGGCGGGCTGTGCGCTGCGGTATGCATTATGGCGCGGGACAGAGGAGAGGTAAAGGTGGCTTTTCAGATGCCGCTGTACCCCATGCTGGACGACAGGGATACGGAAAGCTCAAGAGATAATCACGGCAAGGGCTGGAACACACGAAAAAACCATATGGCATGGCGCTGCTATCTGCGCGGACAGGACAGGGAAAATTTATCCCCTTATGCCGCGCCGGCGCGCCTTGAGGATTTTTCAGGACTGCCGCCTGCATATACCTTTGTGGGCGACGGCGAGCCGTTTTACGCAGAGACGCTTAGTTATACGGAAAAGCTCAGGGCCTGCGGCATTCCGGCGGAGGCGGATGTATATCATTGTGATATGCACGCCTTTGATATGCTGCGGCCCGGACTTGCGATAAGCCGTGAGGCGGTAAGGCGGTTTGGCGAACGGTTTGCTTATGCGCAGACGCATTATTTTGCGCCGCAAAAGAAAGGGTAAACGGGGATGCTTACACGGCAAGAGCAAAGAAGAGGCTTATCGGACGGCTTATCAAATATATAAAATCAAAAGCGGTCGGATAAAACGCAAATTAAGGAGACGGCGTATATGAACGATAATGAAATAGGACGGCAGATGTATGAAAGAGCGGCGGAATTTGTAAACCGAAGATTTCCTTCCGGATGGGGCGGCTGCGCGGTAGCCTATACACAGGACGGACAGTATCTGATATCCGTAGCGTTGGAGTGCTTCAACAGCGGTGCGGGGTTGTGCATGGAAACCGGCGCGATGTGCCAGGCGCAGAAGCTGGATCTGCGCATAACACATTCATTATGCATTTCAAGACAGGACGCGGACGAAGAATTCAAAATACTGACTGCGTGCGGCATATGTCAGGAAAGGCTCAGGTACTGGGGAGAGAATGTAAAAGTAGCCGTAACTAACCCGGAGAATAAAATTATATTCAAAACATTGGCGGAGCTGTCGCCCTGTTATTGGGGAGAGGCATTTCCGAAGGAGGAACGGGAGGAATATGATAATCGGTGAGGGACGGCGTATTAGTTGCGTTTTATAAAAACACAAGCAATTTGCGGCATTTTATAAGCCGGACTATAAGGGGAAATGTCCGTTAGAGGGCGGAGCCTTACCGCGCAAGATATTCGTCAAATTCCTCGCGGCTGCCGTTAAAGACATTCATATCGATAAAGCGTTCCCTGCCGTTATAGCCTTTGAGGCGGGCGCGGTCGTTATATTGCCAGAAGCGCCAGCTTTCCGTTGGGCTTACCGGCAGGTATACGCTGCGAATCCAAAGGTCGCAATCGTCAAAATCGGAGCCGAGGATGCTGTTTTTTGCCGCCTGTGTGGTGTAGATGACGGGGGTTTTATTATAAATACGGCTTAGACCGTCCACAAAGCCGCGCAGCTCGCGCTTTACGGCGGCTGCATCGATATCGCGGGCAGAACGGAAGCTGCCGTAAAATTCAACATCCACAACGGGAGGAAGCATGCCGGAAAGGTCGCCCGCTACGGCGTGAAAATGCTCAAGCTGCGTGGAAAACGGGGATTCAAAGCTGAAAAAATGGTATGCGCCCGCCGCGAGCCCCGCACTTAACGCGCCTTTAATGTTTGCGGCATACTGCGGATCGGTGTACGATGAGCCCTCGGTGGCCTTTATAAAGGCAAAGGAAATGCCCTGAGAAGCAAGCAGAGGCCAGTCGGCCTGCCCCTGGTGGGCGGAAATATCCACGCCCTTTACGGGATATTTGCTGCCCGGCTCGTTGAAACGGAGAATGCCCTGAAAAAAGAGTACGAGGATAAGCAGAATCACTGCAATGACGGTGCAGGATGAAATAAGCAGCCAAAGCCGCGTTTTACTCTTTGACATACAGGCCTCCTTTTAGTATTACGGCAAAAGCCGGTTTGCATAAGTATAGCATATAACGCTTATAAAAACAATACCGCTGCACAAAGACCTTAAAAAGCGAAAAAGGTATTTGACGAATTGTGCCGCGTAAGGTATATGCAAAGAGAGGAAAAGAGTTGAAAATTGCCCGGTATTGTGGTATTATATTAACCTGATAACGCTGCGAAAAATGCGTGCCGGCAAATATTTTGCCGCCGGAGCAAAGGAAAGCGCGGATAACGGAAAAGAGGCTTTTTATGAACGACAATATATCTGCCGGGAGCGAGGATGTTAAAGAGCGGGAAAAACTGAAGGAGGCGGCTTGTCCGGCAGGGGAGGCTGCATCGGATGCAAGGACCTGCCCGGCGGAAAACGCCTTAGCAAACGAAAACGAAACGGAGCGGTCCGGCGCAGAGGCGAAGCCTTGGGAAGGCGATAATACGGAAGCGGCAGAGAGCAGCGGCGCTTTTTCCGGGGAGATAACGGGAATTGATACCTCCTTTGAGCAGAGCGTGCGCAAGCCGGATTACACGCAGGACAAAAAGCGGTATAGGCTTTACAACATAATGATGTATGTAAGCATTGCGGCGGCGGGCATGGGAGTTGTTTTTCTGCTGTTGGGCGCATATGTTTTCGGAGCGGCGGATATTGTATTCTGGGCGGGGCTCACGGTGCTGTTTTATCATCTTAAGGACGGCGCCGTAATTGAATACGACTATGAATTTTCCGACGGCGCACTGCGCATTGCGCGTATAAGCAACGGCGAAAAGCGCAAGGAGCTGCTTTGCGCGGAGTGCGGAAAAATTGAGAGCATTGCGCCGCTTAATAGGGAAGATATCAAACGCATGGCAGAGACGGGAGAACGCAAAATAAAGGATTATTCCCTGAATGATGACGGCAGGAAATACTGTGTGCTGTGCAGCGTGAAAAATGAAAAGCTGGCTGTGATATGGGAGCCGAAGCAGTCGCTTCTGCGCCTTATACGCCGCGAGATGCCAAGGTCGGTGACGCTATGATGTATTTTGACAACTGCGCAACAACGCAGGTTTTTGATGCAGCTGCGGATACGGCGCTGAGATTTATGAAAAGGGATTATTTCAACAGCTCCGCACCGTATACGGCGGCGCTTTTTAATGAAAAGGAGCTGCAGCGCGCACGCAGCGCGGCGGCGGCCACCATCGGAGCGGGGGAAAAGGAGCTGTTTTTTACATCGGGGGGCACGGAGAGCGACAACACGGTGCTTTTCGGAGCGGTTTCAAGGCAGAGGGACCGCATTTTAATATCCGCAACCGAGCATCCGGCGGTATATGAGGCCGCAATGAGGATGAAAACGCGCGCTGCAAGGATAACGGTGCTGCCGGTTGACGGAAACGGCGTTGTAAGCGCACAGGCACTGGAAAATGAATTGGATGATAAATGCGCGCTTGTAAGCATAATGCATGTAAACAATGAAACCGGTGTTATAAACCCCGTAAAGGAGCTGGCGGAGCTGACGCACAGGCTGTCTCCGGGATGCATATTCCACAGTGACGGAGTGCAGGCGCACATGCGCATAAAGGTGAATGTAAAAGAGCTGGGCGTGGATGCATATTCCGTGAGCGCGCACAAGGTGCATGCCCCAAAGGGAGTGGGAGCACTGTATGTGGCGCGGGGAACGCGCATTGAACGGCTTTTTGAAGGCGGCGGACAGCAGGAGGGCTTCAGGTCGGGCACGGTGAATCTGCCGGGGATAGCGGCGTATGCATCGGCACTTAAGGAATTTGAGGATGTCCGTGTCGTTGAAAGAATAGAAGAAATAAAGAATGTATTTCTTTCGGAGCTTAAGGGCTGCGTTATAAATTCCGCGGGGGCCAGGACGGCGCCGCACATTGTAAGCGCGGCATTTCCGGGGCTTCAGGCCTCCACGCTGCAAAATGCGCTGGAGGAGGCGGGAGTGATCGTGGGCAAGGGCAGTGCATGCTCCTCGCGCAGCAGCCGTATTTCAAGAACGATGGAAAGCATGGGACTGGAGAGAAGTATTGCACAGGGAACGGTGCGCATAGGAATAGGTGCGCTTAACACAAAGGATGAGGCGGCGCAGGCGTGCCGGATTATAAACGAAATATCCGCAGGATTGTTGAGGTTCAAAAGAAGATGAGCAGCTGTATATTGGTAAAGGTGGGCGAAGTACACTTAAAGGGGCTTAACCGCCCGTATTTTGAAAAAAAGCTTGCAGAGCACATCAGGGCGGCGGTGCGCCCCTTCGGCGGCAAGGTGAACAGCGCGCAGAGCAGAATATATGTGCATAATATAAGCGATGAGGATATGGAGGCGGCAACGGAGCGCCTGCGCAGGGTGTTCGGAATCCATGCGCTTTCGGTGGCAACCGAGGCGGAGAAGGATATTGACGCACTCTGTACAGCAGTGATTGAGGTAATGGCGCAGCAGGGAATAACCAAGGGCAGCTTCAAGATAAAGGCGCGCAGGAGCGATAAACGCTTCCCCATGGAATCGCCGGAGATATGCGCGCATATCGGCGGAGCTGTATTGGAGGCGTATCCCGAGATGAAGGTGGATGTGCATGATCCGCAGCACACGATAGAGGTGGAGATACGGGAAAAGGCGTACATATATGCCTCCAGTATTCCCGCCGTGGGCGGTATGCCGGTGGGAACCAATGGAAAGGCGATGCTGCTGCTTTCCGGAGGCATTGACAGCCCGGTAGCGGGATATATGATAGCAAAACGCGGCGTGGTGCTTGAGGCGGTGCATTTTCACAGCTTCCCGCACACCTCTGAGCGGGCGAAGCAGAAGGTTATTGATTTAGCAAGGGAGCTTTCGGCTTACTGCGGCCCTATAAGGCTGCATATTGTAAGCTTTACAAAGCTTCAGGAGGCGATATACAATAACTGCCCGGATAAAACCATTACGGTGGTAATGCGGCGGTACATGATGCGTATAGCGCAGCAGATAGCAAAGCAGAACGGCGCGTCCGCGCTTATTACGGGCGAGAGCATAGGACAGGTGGCAAGCCAGACCATGGAGAGCCTGTGCTGCACCGATGCGGTAACGGATATTCCGGTGTTCCGCCCGCTTATAGGCATGGACAAGCTGGAAATTATGAACAGAGCCGAGGAGATAGGTACATACAAAACCTCCATTTTGCCATATGAGGATTGCTGCACGGTGTTTACGCCGCGGCATCCGGTTACACATCCCACATTAGAGCTTATGGAGGAGGCGGAGAAATGCTTTGACGGGCAGGAAATGCTTAAAGAGGCGATAGAAACCGCAGAGCTTATGGAGATATGCCCGGAGCAGGCTTGATACGGTACTTTTCACAAAAATGCGGGCATATAAGAGGCTGCTGATTGTGCAAACGGAAGCCATCCGAAGTGACCTTTAATAAAGAAATAAACAATGGTATTATTGATATGCGCTTTGAAAGCATTCGGCTTTTGAGCGCATATTTTTTGTATACCGAAAACCCTGTCGCTGCGGCAGGGTCAAAAAGGTTAATCGATCAGGACAACAGGAAGCAACATATGCGTTAAAATGAGAGCGACCCGCCGGTTACAATAAAAGCGCAATTAAAAAACAGAAAAACAGTATTAAGCAAAATTTCGGCAGGCACAAAAGCGATTGCAAGTATCATATTCAGTAATCAGAAAATATATGTTTAGTCCCATGGATTGCCGCAGATCTGCCAGACAGGCTCGTTTTCATAGTGCTGGCGGATGCTTTTCTTGGAAAAGGCGGACACATTGTTACAGTCGGCTCCGGCGTCAATGAGCAGCCGAAAAATACGCTGTAAGTCTTTGCACATCTCCGGTGTGATCGGACGGCCGGGATAGAATTCTCCGGTTTCGGGATTTTTGACAGGTCACAGGTTGTTTGCCTCCGATACCGCGTTTACTCGTTTTTCTTTGTTTGGCTTTGCTGAAAAATTTTCAATGCAAAACTCAGCTTGATTTTTGGGGTTATTCGACAGACTGAGCCACCCGCTATGCGGGTGGATATTTATTCGCTCAGCAGCAAGCAAAATCATGCCGCATTTAACGGCGGGAAGGTACGCCTGCGTGCCGGCGGAGTATATCAAACGGAGATTATCACGGCAAATACCCGAACCTTCTTATTTGGATTGACTTAAGAGGCGTAAAATGATAAAATTATCTGTAAAATGATTGTTTAAGTGCGGGGAGCCTGCACCGGAGGATAAATGCTGTACTATACTTCGTCGCCCCAGGAAACGGCGATTCTTGCACAAAAGGTGGCCGGACAAATCGATAAAGGCTGCTTTATAGCCTTTCGCGGAGATCTCGGGGCCGGCAAAACCGCATTTGTTTCGGCGCTTGCTGCTGCGCTGGGCAGCCGTGCAAGCACCGGCAGCCCGACTTTTGCTTTGCTTAACCAGTATACCGACGGCCGAATTCCCGTATATCATTTTGATTTGTACCGTATTAACGGCGAGGAAATATATTCTTTGGGCTTTGATGAGCTTTTCTTTGACGAAAATGCGGTATGCTGTGTGGAATGGAGCGAACGCCTGAGCGAAAACGATATGCCGAAACGGCGGCTCGATATAAATATTATGAAGCTGGAAGGCGATAAACGCTGTTTTGACATAACTCCGAAAGGCTATAAAGAGGGAGAAATAAACATATGATAATCCTGGCGCTGGATACGGCCAGCAGGTATTGTTCGGCGGCTCTGTATATCGACGGAGAGATTACGGCGGAGCAGATGCTTTCAAACGGGCTTGTGCATTCCCGTACGCTTATGCCGATGGTGGACGGCGTGCTGTCCGGCTGCGGCATTGCTCCAAGCGATGTGGATATATTTGCCTGCAGCAACGGACCGGGTTCCTTTACCGGCATAAGGATCGCGGTAAGCACCGTTAAGGGGCTTGCGCTGCCTTACGGCAAGCCGGTAGTGGGCATCTGCACGCTGGAATCGGCTGCGGCATGCGTGTTTGCGCCGGGCAGAATCGTCTGCCCTATACTTGATGCCCGCTGCGGTCAGGTGTATGCGGCGGCATATAAAGACGGCAGAGCCGTCATTCAGCCCGGACCGGTGCTGCTTGACGATCTGCTGAATAATCCGGAGCTCGGCACTGAGCCCGTGATGTGCGGGGACGGGATAAAGATTCATCGTGCGGCAATAAGCGAAAAAATGCCGAAAGCGGTGTTTGCGCCGCCTCCGTCATCCTATCAGCGCGCCGCTGCGGTGGCGTGGGCGGCTGCGGTCAGAGCGGAACGCGGTCAGATACAATCCTGCTTTGAGCTGGATGCCGAATATATGAGAAAATCCCAGGCGGAACGCGAATATGAGGCAAAGCATGGCGGCGCATGAGATGGTTTCCGAAAATACCGCGCCCCGGGGCGATATTCTCTCCGAAATTAAATTTGATATTCTTCGCAGTGAATATATAGACGGTATAAAAAGCATTGAGGATGAGGCGTTCAGCGTGCCGTGGAGCAGGGAGGCTTTCGTTCGGGAGCTTGATAATCCTGTGGCGGTGTATACGGTTGCGCTTTTTGATTCCCGGGTTATCGCCTACGGCGGAATGTGGCATATACTGGAGGAAGGGCAGATAACCAATATCGCCGTGCGCAGCGATGTCCGCGGGCGCGGTGTTGGGAATGTACTGCTTGCAAAAATGCTTGCTTCCGCAAGGGAAAAAGGAATGGAAAGGGTCACCCTTGAGGTGCGCATAAGCAATGCGCGCGCCCGCAGACTGTATGAAAAGCACGGCTTTTGCTGCGCGGGAGTGCGCAGGGGCTATTACCCGGACGGCGAGGATGCCGCAATTTACTGGGCGGAGCTATAAGCGGCCGTGTTTGCCGCGAATGCCGGTACAATAGGAATTCCGCATAAAAACTTCGCAAGAGGTAACAATGGATTATAAAGATTTTCAGCTTAATATAGATTCTTTAAGCGTGCATTGCAGGCAGCTGGGGCAGGGGAAGGACTGTGTGCTGCTTCACGGCTGGGGCTATGCGAGCGAGCTGCTTATGCCGCTTGCAGAGCATTTGGCTCGATCTTTACGGGTAACGCTCATTGACCTTCCGGGACACGGCAAAACATCGGAGCCCGCAAGGCCGTACAGCATTGAGGATTTTGCGTCCGTTGTTGCGGCGGTTTGTGAAAAAACGGGGATTAAGAAGGCATTTTTTTGGGGGCACAGCAACGGCGGGCGCACGATAATTGCCATGAGCCGTAAATACAGTTCTCTTTTTGAAAGGATTGTGCTTTGCGATGCCTCCGGAATACGGCCAAAAAGAGGTATAAAATACTACTCAAAGGTATGGTCCTATAAGCTTGCCAAGGCTGTTTTGAAGCTGCCGTTTTTTACGCAGCGGCAAAGGGAGCGCCTTGCAAACGGCCGCGGATCGGCGGATTACCGTGTGCTTTCACCGGTTATGAAGGCTACATTTTCCCGTATAGTGGGGGAGGATCTTGCCCCGCAGCTTAAAAATATCAAGGTGCCCACGCTTCTTATATGGGGAGAAAACGATGCGGATACGCCGCTTTACATGGGCAGAATAATGGAAAAGGAAATACCGGATGCCGCGCTTGTGCTTTATCCGGGAAAAGGACACTATGCCTTTGCGGAGGATTATGCAAAAACATTGGCAATACTTGATTCCTTCTTTGCATAAAAGCGGGAATGAAAACTCCGTATGCATTTTAATACGGTCGGGAAAAGCACGGCAGGCTTTGGTAACGGCAAAAGGACAGGAGCTGTAACTTATATATGAATTATTTTTTTATGACTCTAAACGGCGCGGCAATGCTGCTGCTTACGGCAGCATTGCTGGATGCGGGCAAGTATTATCTGCATTTTTTGCAGCTGGAATCGTATTATCTTGCAGGATACAGCCACAGCATGTTCAAAAAATCGTATGTTTTTTTGCTGATATCCCTGCCTGCGCTGCTTGCGCTTGCGCCCGTTGAATGGCTGAGCGCACCTGTAATGCTTATGCAGGCGCTGGCAGTATTTCTCGCAGGCAAACGACTGCTGGGGCAGTCAAACAGCAAGAAGCCGCTGGTTGTAACGGCGCGCATAAAAAGAATAATGGCGGCACAGGGGCTGATTCTGCTGCTTGCCGCAGCAGCGCTGGGCGTTTGCTTTTCTCTTAAAAGAATGTGCGGCCTGTTCGGTCTTATTCCTGCACTGCTTCCCTTTGTTGTAGCGCTTGCGGCGCTTGTTACAAAGCCGCTGGAATTTGCTGTCAGACAGTATTATATCGCCGATGCAAAAAAACGCCTTGCTTCCGTGCCGGGGCTCAAGATCATAGGCATAACCGGCTCCTACGGAAAAACCAGCACAAAATTCCTGCTCTCTACGATACTGGGGGAAAAATATTCGGTGCTTACGCCCCCCTCAAGCTATAATACCACACTGGGCGTCGTGCGGGTAATAAGGGAGCGCCTGCAATCGGATGATCAGGTGTTTATATGCGAGATGGGTTCGCGTCATCTTGGTGATATCAAAGAAATATGCCGCTTTGTAAAGCCGGATATAGGCATAATAACATCCATCGGGCCGCAGCACCTTGAAACCTTCGGAAGCATGGAAAATATAGTAAAGGGCAAATTTGAGCTTATCGAAGCGGTAAAGGATTCGGCGTTTTTCCCTTTGGGCAACGAGTATACCGAGCGTATGTATGAAAAAGCAAAATCGCTGTGCAATGCCTATACCTTCGGAATAGGCAGCAAGGGCTATATGCATGCGGAAAACCTCACGGTGGGGCCGGATGGCTCCTGCTTTGCGCTTGTAAATCAGGAAGGGGAAAGCGTGTTTTGTACAACGGAGCTGTTGGGGGAGCACAATGTACAGAATATCGTGGGCTGCGCTGCCGTTGCTTATAAAATGGGGCTTACAATGGAGCAGATAGCCCGCGGTATATCCAAGCTCCGCCCCGTGGAGCACAGGCTGCAAATAGTTACCCGCAGACCAATGACGGTAATTGACGATGCCTTCAACTCCAGCCCCAACGGCGCAAAGGCAGCACTCAAAGTGCTTGCCAGCTTTCCGGGCAGGCGGATAATTATCACTCCGGGCTTTGTGGAGCTTGGACAAAGTCAGGAGGAGTATCACAGGGAGTTCGGCAAGCAGATCGCATCTTCTGCGGATATTGCGGTTTTGGTGGGCGAGCGCACGGCTGCAATAAAGCAGGGCCTGCTTGAAGCCGGCTTTGACGGCGAAAAGATAATAACGGTGGACTCGCTTTCCGGGGCAACGGATTATCTGGCAGCGGCGGGCCGGGCCGGGGATACGGTATTATTTGAAAACGATCTCCCGGATAACTATTAAAAATATCTGAAAATACGGGAAGGCGCCTGCGTTGGCTGCCGGTTAAACGGCGGCGGGGCAGAATAAATATTGCAGACAAGAATAAAATCGGACGGAGGCTGTTTATGAATAAGCTTAAAGTAGCAGTGTTTTTCGGAGGACAAAGCGTGGAGCATGATGTTTCTGTTGTTACCGCGCTTCAGATGATGGAAAATCTTGATAAGAATAAGTATGATATCATACCGGTGTATATTACCCGCAAAGGAGATTGGTATACCGGTGACAAGCTCAGAAAGATAGAGTGCGTACAGGGCTTTGATCCTGCCGATCCTGAGCTTACACGCTGCTGTTTGCCTGCGAATACCAGAGCGCGTACTTTGTACCGGTACGAAACAAAAGATACGCTGTTCAAAAAGCAGCAGCGCAGCATTGCGAATATTGATGTTGCAATACCGGCGATGCACGGCCTGCACGGCGAGGACGGTACGCTTCAGGGGCTGCTGGAGCTTGCGGGAGTGCCGTATACAAGCTGCGGCGTACTTGGCAGCGCAGCGGGCATGGATAAGATACTTATGAAAGCTGCCTTCTGCGGTGCGGGATTGCCGGTACTGCCCTATATCTATTTTGACCGCGGTACGCTCTCTGCGGATATGGAGCGTTATCTTGACGAGGCGGAGAAGAAGCTTACCTATCCCATGTTTGTAAAGCCGGCGAATCTCGGCTCGTCTATAGGAATAAGCAAGGCTCATTGCCGTGCCGAGCTGGAAAAGGCCATAGTCGTTGCTTCACACTATGACAGGCGTATTTTGGTTGAGCAGGGCGTGGAAAAGCTGGAGGAGATAAATTGCTCTGCCTTGGGCTTCGGGGGAGATGTCGAGGTCAGTGTATGCGAAATGCCGGTTACATGGGAGGAGTTCCTTACCTATGATGAAAAATATATGCGCTCCGGAAAGCAGGGGGGCGCAAAGGGGGAGCAAAATGACGGCATGGCGGCTCTTGCGCGCAGGATACCTGCGCCCATAGAGCCGGAGCAGACAAAGCTTATTGAGAATTATACAGCCGAGGCGTTCCGGCTGCTTGACTGCAAGGGCGTTGTACGAATCGATTATATACTTGATAAGAACAGCGGACAAATATATATAAACGAAATAAATACTATTCCGGGCTCATTTGCCTATTATCTCTGGGAGCCAAAGGGATTAAGCTATACCATGCTGCTTGACCGTCTTATAGAGCTTGCGCTGCGTGCATATGACGAGGGCAGAAAGAATGATTATGCCTATGATTCCGAAATACTCAGCCGCTACCGTGAGGGCAAAACGGCGGCTAAGAGCGGCAAGCTGGGCGGGGCCAAGGCCTGAAAACGCGGGGTTAGATTGCAGATAAACAAAATACCGCCGGATGCGTTTTTTCGCATCCGGCGGCATTTTCAGGTTCGGCGCATTGCTGACGGTAAAAACAGGACTGTACTTGGAGTCGTTCTCTAAAGGACAGTTACTGTGTAGGACGCAGTGCGCCCGTCAGGGCTGCACCGCTTTACGCAGCGGCCGTGTGTTTTGCACAACGGCGTTTTTCGGGATATTACAAGATACGATAATCGGGCACGGGCAGGGCGGCGAATGTTCGTGCAGAGGGAGCGGCAAGCGGCGCAAAAGCGGGGGAGAGGTTATTCGGCGCGCACAAGCCTGCTGGCCTTGCCAAGAAGCGGTGAGCCGTCGGCTGCGGTGATCTCCGCATGCTCGGAAACGGCATAATAGCGGGCAGAAACATCGGCGTGATCAAGAAGGGAAAGCGTTTCGCCGCTTTTGCCGCGCAGCACGCCTATAAGCCTGTGATTGCCGTTTTCCGTTCTGTATATACGGTAGAGGGTGTAGGAATTGCGCGCGGTTATGCTTACGGTATTGCCGTTTTCGCCGTGCAGGGCACAGATATCGCAGGCCTCCGGGGCACGGTAATAGGAGGAGTAGTTCTGCGGACGGGTGTCGTTTGTGAAAAGCTCCGTTATTCTGTTTTCCTTGGGTGTAAGATCGGTAGCCAGCTCAAGAGAGCCTCGCAAAAGCGCCCGTGCGTCAAGGGTGGCGCGGACTATGCCGTCGGGAACTCGGTCCGGCTCGGGGGCGCTGCGGCTGCGCGAAAACTCGAACAGCCGCGCTGCCATTTCTGACGGATATTTGCTGCCGGTTGCGCTGCCGGGCAGGCAGTGAGCATCGTCCGTGGTGTCACAGCCCTGCCATATGGCAACGGTCAGCCGGCTGTCATATGCCGCCACCCATATATCAGAATTCGTATCGGCATTTCGGGAGGCGGTGCCGGTTTTGGCACTGACCCCGTTTAAGGCGGATAGAGGGCTTCCCGGCTTTTTTGCGGCGTCTTTTAATATATCGCTGATGATATATGCCGTTTGCGGCGAAAATACGCGTTTTTGTTCGCCTGCGGTGCGGTTGTATAGCACCGTGCCGTCCGCCGAGGTTACCTTGCGGACAAAATACGGGGAGGTGCGCAGACCGCCTGCTGCAAGGCATTGATAGGCGGAGGCGGCCTCCATGGGGCTTATGCCGTAGGTGAAACCGCCCAGCGCCAGTGCAAGCCCGTTATCGGCGGGGTCAAAGGTTATGCCCAAAAGGCGGGCATAACTCTTTGCGACATCGATTCCGCAGGAGGAGAGTATTTCCACGGCGGGAACATTCAGGGATTTTACGAGGGCGGTGCGTGCGGTTACCGCGCCGTAGTATTTATCGTGAAAATTATTCGGGCTGTAACCGCCGAAATCCTTTTTCTCATCAATAAAAACCGTAGCGGCGGTGATTTTTCCGGTTTCCAGCGCGGGGGCGTATACAAGCAGCGGCTTTATCACGGAGCCCGGACGGCGGCGGGCGGAAACGGCGCGGTTAAAGCACAATCGCGCGCAATAGCTGCGTCCGCCCTCCAATGCAAGCACGGCGCCGGTTTTTGAATCAAGACACACGGCGGCGCATTCCGTCTGCCGGGAGGAAAAGAGAGAATCCTCCTTAAGCAGACCGTTAAGGGTGTCGGCAAGCCCGGAGTCAAGAGCGGTATATATGGAATAGCCGCCGGAGAGCAGCTCGTCTGCGGAGAGCGAGGTGAGGGCAGCGGCGCTTTGCAGGGCACAATCGGCATAGTAGCCGTAGTTGTAGTCGAAATATGAGCAGGGAACGGTTTCAAGCGGGGCTTTAAGCGCAAAATTAAGCGCGGCAAGGTCGATGAGGCCGTTTTTGTACATAAGGCGAAGTACGGTATTGCGGCGGCTCATGCAGGCGTTTGGGTGCGCCGGGGAATAAAGCGACGGGGCCTTAACCGTGGCTGCAAGGGCGGCGGATTCGGCCAGTGTAAGCTCGGATGCGCTTTTGTCAAAGTATGTCCGTGCGGCGGCTTCTATGCCGTAAGCGCCGTTTCCGAAGTACACATAATTGAGGTACATCTGCATTATTTCCTCTTTTGAAAAGCGGGCCTCCAGCTGACAGGCAAGCAACGCCTCCTGAATTTTTCGCGAAAGCTTTTTTGTGCCGGAAAGATGACTGTTTTTTATCAGCTGCTGCGTGATGGTGCTGCCGCCCTGCTTGTAGCTGCCCGATTTTATATCCGCTGCGGCCGCTGCGAATATGCGGCGCAGGTCTATGCCGTTATGGCTGTAAAAGCGGGCATCCTCCGCTGCGACAAAGGCGTTTTTCACATCAGGAGGAAGCTGGGAGAGTTCGATGAATATCCTGCGCTGACTGCCGCTTGCCGTAAGGGCCAGTTCGTCATCGGAGTCGTAAATGCGCAGGCTTTCCGGGATGTCGGTTATTGCCTGCGGAGAGAGATCCACCATGGGAAAATTTTTGAAAAACAAAAGCAGCGCAAGGAGAACAAACGCTGTTATGCACAGATAGACAAGCAGCAGCTTTATAAAAAATGCTGCGCCGATATCGCCGTACAGGACGCCGGAGCAGTCCGTTTGAGTGTTTGCGCCGTTTGCGCGAAAGAAGTATGTTTTTTTGTGAGGCTGTTTCATCTTTCACCGTCCGTACAGAGTTTTTCCGTATTATTATGCCCGTATGACGGATTTTTTAGCACAGGAATGTATTATGATGTGTTTTTGCGCCGAATATTGCATCCGAAAAAAAGGCGCGGCGGAATTTAAGCGGAGCAGACAGCTGTTTTGGCGGTTTGCACTTTACCTTGACGGAATTATTTGCTATAATTTATACTGTATATACATACACGGGGTAAAGGTACGGGATGTTTTGCGGATGTATTCGCGCTGAAAGGTTTGGAACGATATGAAAAAGAATGAAGAAGTGCTTCTTACGGTGGACAGCATGGCAAATACGGGAGCGGGGGTTGCCCGCAGGGACTCCATGGTGGTTTTTGTGCCCGGCGCGCTGCCTGGCGAAACGGTAAGGGCGCGGATAATAAAGGTTAATAAGAACTATTGCATAGGGCGGCTGGAGCAAATAATTACGCCTTCGCCCAACAGACGGGAGCCTGCGTGCAAATATTTCGGGCGCTGCGGCGGTTGCGTTATGCAGCATCTTGAATACAACGCGCAGCTGGAGTCCAAGAAAAAGGAAACGGAGCAGGTGTTAAGGCGCATATCCGGGCTGCCGTTCGAGGTTAGCGATATAATGGGCATGTATGATCCGTATCACTACCGCAACAAGGCGATACTGCCTATCGGCAGGGATGAAAGCGGCAATATAGTAATAGGCTTTTATGCTTCAAGAAGCCACAGGATAATTGATATGGACAGCTGCGCCATTCAGAGCATGGATATAAAGCCCTTTGTTCAGGCGGTAAAGAGGCTTGCGGAAAGCACGGGCACCACCGTTTATGACGAGGTGAAGCATTGCGGCTCGCTGCGGCAGCTTATGCTCAGACGAAGCATTATAAAGGGCGATATTATGGCGGTGCTGGTGGTAAATGAGGAGCTCAAGCAGCCGGAAATGTGGGCCAAGGGCCTGCTTGAGGCAGGAGCATGCAGCGTTTGGAAGGATATAAACACGGAAAAAGGCAATATCGTGCTTTCGCCCAAATGCGAATTCATGGCGGGCAGAAAGGATTTTGAGGATGATATCGCCGGGGTGCACTTCAATCTTTCACCGTTGTCCTTTCTTCAGGTAAATCACCTTCAGGCGGCGGTGCTTTACGGAATTACAACCCTTTACGGAGGGCGGCGGGACGATTCCGTGCTGGTGGACGCCTATTGCGGCACCGGCATACTTACGCAGATAATGGCAAGGTTCTGCGGCCGTGCGGTGGGGGTGGAGATAGTGCCGGATGCCGTGGAGGATGCCCGGAGAAATGCGCTTAAAAACGGAGTGAAAAATGTTGAATTCATTCAGGGGGACTGCGCAAAGGAGCTGCCTTCCCTTATAAAGCGGCTGGGCAATATAAAGGTGATTATTTTGGATCCGCCGAGGGCGGGCTGCGACGGTGCGATATTGGAGGCGCTTACAGAAAACCCGATAGAGCGCGTGATATATATATCCTGCGACCCGGCAACGCTGGCGCGGGATGCTGCGGTGCTGGCGCGGGGCGGATACAGCCTGGGGCAGACCAAATGCGTGGATATGTTTCCCCAGACGGCACACATAGAGACCATCTGTTATTTTGATTATAAAAAAGAGCGGGACGGGGCTGTATGATGTGCACAGAAGGGAAAGAACGCGTATTTTGCGCATGATGAGCGCGGCACAGGTATAAGGGCGGCAAACGGTAAAAAACTCAAGGGGGAAAATCAAATGGCGGGAATGTCGTGGGAGCAATATTACGACGGCTTTTATGAATGGAGCTCCGGCACACAGATACGCTATCTTGCGCGTCTGGACAGCTACGGCAGCGGCGCGCAGACCGCTGAAATAGCCGCAGAGCTGGCAGAAGCCGGCGACGGGGGACCGGCAGCGGCGAAACGGTTGATTATGCGTGCGGTGGAAAACGGAGTGCGCTTTACGGCAGAGGATGTTATTGAAATGGCCGGGGCCGATATCGAGGAGGATACATTAAAGTATGCTCTTGCGACGGTGCGTGAGCCGCTTACCGGAGGCCAAATAGTTACTCTTTCGGATTATTTTGATGATGATGTGCTGGAAAAGCTGATTAAGGACAAACGGGGCGGCCTGACGCCGGAAGAGATGGGCAGTATAGATGACAGAGATATGTCGGACGGAAAGCTGGCAAGAGCCATGGCGGCGGCGGAGCCGCGGCTTTCACCGGGGCAGATTTTGGCGTTAATGTATGCGCTGGATGAAGAAACTCTCTCTCGGGCGGTGACGGAGTCAAGAGAGCCGTTTACGCCGGAGCAGATTACGGAGCTTACGGATTATGTGAGCGAAAAAGCCCTGAGCGAAGCGGTTATGAAGGCAAAAGAGGCGTTTACGCCCGAGCAGGTGTCGGATCTGTTATATTATGTGGACGAGGATGCGCTGTCAAAGGCGGTAAGAAGCACGAAAGAGCCGTTTACGCCGGAGCAGATTATAGAGCTGGTTGACAATGTGGACGAGGATGCGCTGTCAAAGGCGGTAAGAAGCGCGAAAGAGCCGTTTACGCCCGAGCAGGTTACGGAGCTTATTGATTATGTGGACGACGGCGCGCTTTCAAAGGCCGTAAAAAACACAAAGGGAAAATTCACTAAAGAGCAGCGGGAAGAGCTGGAGGACAGCGGCTTCTGCTTTTCAAACGGTATTTTTGAGGATACGGACGGCGGCAAAGAAAGCGGAGAGACGGTTCATGAGTTCGGAGGGGGATGTCTGCTTGGCTTGCTGGGCATTTTTCTGGGTTCGTCAAAGAAGGAGGACGGTTCATCCTGCCATGACAGCGCTCCGCACTACGGATACCGCTACGGAAGATGGTATTACGGAAACGACCACAGCTACGGCTGCGAAAATGAAAAGAAGAAAAAATGAATCGGCTTTTGCGAAGCAAAGGAGAATAATACATATGCTTTTATCGGTGGAAAATTGGCATACAAGGCGCGCCTTCGGCGATGAGGGAGCGGTGGAGACGATAGCGCGTGCCGGGTTTGACGGCATTGATTATTCCTTTAACGATATGTTTGACTGGGACGAGGCGATATTGGCTCCGGGAGCGGCAGGCAGGGCGGAAAAGCTGCGGCTGTGCGCGGAGAAAAACGGGGTGCGCTTTATTCAGGCGCATGCGCCCTTTCATTTTCTCTACGGAATGGAAATGTCGGAAAGCGAACGGGAGTTTTACAGTATAGTGCGCGCGATGGAGCATGCATCGTGGCTGGGCGTGCCGGTAATTGTGGTGCACGGCATAGATGTGCCGGGCTATGTTGATGTGTTTGATTATAACGCGCGTTTTTACAATGCGCTCCGGCCCTATTGCAGAAGGTTCGGCATAAAGGCGGCGGTGGAAAACCTGTTTGAGTATTATGCCGACGGCACGGTAACCGGGGTGAAATTCGGCACTGCGCAATCCTATTGCAAAATGATAGATATGCTGGACCCTGAGTGCTTTACGGGATGCGTGGATGTGGGACATGCGCGCCTTACAGGCAACCGCCCCGGAGACTTTATAAGAAGCGCGGGCAGGCGGGTGGGCTGTGTGCATATGCACTGCAATGACGGAAAGCGGGATATGCATATGCTGCCCCGTCTTGTGCCGTTTGAATGGGAGGATATTATGAAGGCGCTTGATGACGCGGAATACAGCGGCGCATTTAATTTTGAGCTGATAGGGTATTTGGGCAAATTTGAGAAGGAGCTGCTGCCCCAGGCACTGCAATTTGCCGCTGCGGTGGGGCGCAGGCTTATCGGAATGCGCAGGCAATAGCGTAAAGCCGGACATATGATGCGGGTGCTATCAAAAATGTCCGGCTGCTTCTGTTTTTCGGAGCGTTAACTTAGCACTTGAAGTATATCCGTATTCATGGTATAATTTATGCCGTAATTTATATTCGGTATTGTGATTTTGCGTGTTCCGCCGTGCCGCCTACGGGCATGCGGTTTGGTGAGAAAGGATAAAAATGTACGGTAACTTTTGGGGAACGCTGCTTGCGGCGCTGTATCTTGCCGCTTTTGCCGCAGGCGGAATATTTATAGCCGGGCGGGTGTTTTATAGGGAAACGGTGCCCTTTAGGCTTATGATGGGGGGCGCGGCAGGGCTTATTCTGCTGCAATGGCTTCCTGCGCTGTTTTCATTTTTTACGGGCTTCGGGCTGTGGTCGCACCTTGCGGCGTTTTTGCTGCTTGCATTGCTGACGGCCGGTGCGGGGCTGCTTCTGCATAACCGTCCGGCTTTATGCATAAAACGCCCGCATAAAGGCGATGTTTTGATGCTTGTTTTGGCATTCGGCGTTTTTGCGGTGTTCACGGCGGCGCTGATGAGCCATACCGTGCCGCTTTTCGGGGACGGCTCCATGCATACCGGGCAATGCACATACGGCGATATGAATATGCATTTGGGCTTTATTACAAGCATTGCGCGTCAGGGTGCGTTTCCGCCGGAATATTCCATACTGCCCGGAACAAAGCTGTGCTACCCGTTTTTGTGCGACAGTATTTCCTCCAGTCTGTATATATTCGGCTGCTCGCTGCGTTTTGCTTATATTGCGCCCATGCTGCTCGCCATGGCAACGGTAATGGCCGGTGTTTATTATTTTGCCTTCAGCTGGCTTAAGGACAAATCAAAGGCAGCCCTTGCGTGGACGCTGTTCTTCTTATGCGGCGGTTTCGGATTTATCTATTTTATGGACAGATGGCGCACCGAGCCGCAGAATTTCCTTCGTATATTCAGTGAGTTTTATCAGACTCCCACAAATCTTACCGCGGAGGGCAATATACGGTGGGTGAATGTAATAGCCGATATGCTGCTGCCGCAAAGGGCGACGCTTTTCGGCTGGGCGCTGCTGTTTCCCACTCTTACGGTGCTTTATAAGGCGGTGTTTGAAAACAGAAGGGAATACTTTATTCCCGCCGGAGTATTGGCGGGGGGGATGCCGATGGTGCATACCCATTCCTTTTTGGCCGTTGCGCTTATAAGCGCCTGCTGGCTGCTTGCGGAGCTTACAAAAAGAGTAATGCAGATGCAAAACGGCGTAAAAACGGTAAAAGCGGCGTACGCAATGGCGGCGGCGGGAACGGCTGCGGGCTTTGTGCCCATGATAATTTGTGCCTTCAGAGGAGCGGTGCCCGATTCCGCGGCTATCGCTTTTCCGGCTCTCGGGCTTGTTGCAGGGCTGTTTGCGGCGGGCGTTGTTTTGCTTGCGCGGTGCCTTGCGGGAGGATATTTTAAGGAATTTGCCCGTACATGGCTTATATATCTTGCCATTGTGTTGGCGCTTTCGCTTCCGCAGCTTATAACATGGACCTTTGCGCAGGTGGGCAAGGGCACCATGCTCAGAGGGCATTTCAATTGGGGCAATCTCAATGACAGCTATGTGTGGTTTTACATAAAAAATGTCGGGGTTGTGGCACTGCTTGCAATACCGGCGTTTCTGCACTGCAAAAAGGAATTTCCGGTGGCGGCGCCATCGCTGCTGATACTGTTTATATGCGAGTTTGTGGTGTTTCAGCCAAATGTATACGATAACAACAAGCTGCTGTATGTGGCCTACGCCATAGCGGCCTGTCTGGCTGCGGGATACATGGTGGATATATACCGTCTGCTGAGGGAAAAGAATATCGGCGGGCGCAGGGTGATTGCGGCGGCGACGGTATTTCTGTGCGTTTTTTCCGCGGTGCTCACTTTGGGGCGCGAGGTGGTGTCGGATTATCAGCTGTATGCAAAGGAGCAGGTGCAGGCGGCGGAGTTTATTGAAAAAAACACCCCTGCCGATTCCGTGATTCTTACCGGAACGCAGCACAACAACGCGGTTTCTTCGCTTACGGGAAGAAACATAGTGTGCGGGGCGGGGACATTTCTTTACTATCACGGTGTGGATTATCAGGGCAGGGAGGCAGATGTGAAAACGATGTATTCCGACCTTGAAAACGCGGAGGAAATGCTGCAAAGGTACAATGTGGATTATATTTATATAAGTCCGCAGGAGGTATCGGCATACAGAACGGATGCAGCCTGCCTTAAGGATAAATATCCGCTTGTTTACAGCAGGGACGGTGTTTATATTTATGCCGTAAGCCAGCGTGCGCAAGAGGCGTGTGCGGGAGAATAAAAAATGTGCGAGGCTTTTGCGCAAATTTATATAAAGCGGTGCGCAGGGGCGGTGCTTATGATTTTCGGGGGCAAAAAATGACAGTTAAGAAGGACAGCGGAATTGCGAGCGACGGACGCGCAACGGTTATAGGTTCTGGAAGATGGGGCTCGTTTATAGCGTGGTATCTGCGAAGCATCGGGCGTGAGGTGATGATATACGGGCGCGGAGATTCCGAAAATTTTCAGAGGTTTTGCCGCGAACGCGGAAACGGCTATGTCCGGTTCGGCGAGGGTGTAAGCTTTACTTCGGATCTGAAGCAGGCACTGCGGTTTTCAAATGAAATTTTTATATCCATATCGGCACAGCATCTGCGAAGCCTTATGAAAAATATAGCGGAGGCCGGTTTGCCTGAGGGCAGTGTATTGCTGCTTTGCATGAAGGGGCTGGAGGAAAGCACCGGGGAAAGGCTCAGCAGTATTGCATCAAAGGAATTGGGCTCGCAAAAGCAGGATATAGCGGTATGGGTGGGGCCGGGTCATGTGCAGGATTTTCTTGCGGGCAAGCCCAATTGCATGGTTATTGATTCGGCGGATTTCAACCTTACCTGCCGCATGACGGAGGAGCTCGGAAGCCGGCTTATACGCTTTTACCGGGGCGATGACCTTATAGGCAACGAGATCGGAGCTGCTGCAAAAAATGTTATCGGCATAGCGGCCGGAGTGCTTGACGGCATGGGAATGACGGCGCTGAAGGGGGCGCTTATGTCAAGGGGCGCGCGCGAGGTCGGAAGGCTTATTGCCGCTATGGGCGGAAGGGAGATAACCGCCTACGGGCTTGCGCATTTGGGAGATTATGAGGCCACGCTTTTTTCGCCGTTCAGCCATAACCGCGCCTACGGCGAAAGCCTTGCCAAGGGCGAAAAATATGCGGCTTTGGCGGAGGGCGTGGCAACCTGCCGCGCAATAAAGGTGCTAAGCGATAAAACAGGGGTGGAAATGCCCATATGCTCGGCACTGTATGAGGTGCTGTTTGAGTCTGCCGACCTTGAACAGGCTATTGGGGCGCTGTTTTTGCGCGATGTGAAAAAGGAATTTTGGGATGAAAAGGCATAAAGCATATGACGGTATAAGCGCCGCAGATGCAGAATGTGATGAGTGTGCGGCCGGCACTGCGGATGTTTCCCAAGCGGATGGAGGCGCGGACGGGCAGCAAATGAATACATTTGAAAGAATATATCGCGCCGTAGAGCTTATACCGAAGGGCTGTGTGGCCTCATACGGGGTTATAGCGGCGCTTGCTGGAAATCCTCGTATGTCGCGTATTGTGGGATACGCCCTGCATGTAAATCCCGATCCGGAAAGAATAAAATGTCACAGAGTGGTGTTTGCGGACGGTTCATTGAGCCGGGCCTTTGTGTTCGGCGGTGAAAATGAGCAGAGGGCTCTTCTTGAAGCGGAGGGGGTGGGCTTTTTGCCAAACGGAAAGGTGGATATGAAAAAATATGCGGTTTTTTCGCAGGAATATACAAAAAAGAAAAGATAAAACCACGGGGCTTGCAGCAGCGGTACTGTTTATATGCTGTGTGCTGCTGTGTGCCTGCACTCCGGGAGGGGCAACAGAAAACATAACTCATGATGTAACCACTCCGTTTATTCAGCAGGGTACGGTTATCGATCCGGTGCGCGGACGCTTTATTCAGGTGAACGAGGTTATATATTTTGCGGCATCGGACAGCATACAGTTCTATAACACAAAAACAGGGGAGTACGGGCTTGCGGCAATTGCGGATACACCGTGCGAACTGAGCTTTTACGGCGGGAAGATAATATACAGAAGCGTTTCTGCGCGGGAAAACTATGAGCCTTCGGAATATGCGGTGAGATCGCTTGATATTTCATCGGGGGAAACAGCGGTGATTACTGCAGGGGAGATAAGCTTTGCTGCCTGCGGCGCCGCCGGAGTGTTTTACATAAGCGGCAACCGGTTGCTGTGCATAAAGGACGGAGCAAGCAGTATGCTTTTTGAGGGGGAACTAGTTTCTCCGCAGTTTTGCGGCGGAAATGTTGCCTTGGGCATGGATGGCGATATATGCATTTTGGATACGGACAGCGGAAATGTGAAAACAATCGGCCCCAAATGCTATCCGCAGGAGCTGGTGGGAGCGCAGGATTTTGTGCTGTATGCCGCGGCGGAGGACAGCGGCGCGGTTAAATACCCCATACAGGGTGGGGAGAGCGAGCGTTTGCCCTTTGAGATATGGGGCATAAGCACATATAACGAAAACTGTTACAGGCTTGTAAACGAAAACGGATTCCGGCTTGTGAATGCTGAGGACGGCAAGAGCATAGCAGAGCTTGGTGCGCTTCAAAGCTGCTCATATCCGTTTTACGGCGAGCAGTGGATATATTTTCTTGTAGGGTCCGATGATTATTTCGGGCTTATACGCGTTTCGTGGGACGGAAAAACAACGGAGCAGCTGCTGCAATCGCAGGGGTAAGCTTTCGGTCGGGCAAAGAAAGCAGAGCCATTAAAATACGGGCGGCGCAGGGGATTTTCGCAAAAAACGCGGCGCTGCGGCCGGAAAATGCCGGGGGAGTATTGAATATAATAATAAAACCGACGGGGCACTTATGCACTGTCGGTTTTGCATATCGAATATGCGGTTTGAAGACGCATAATTAAAAATTACATGGAGAGCACATTTGCAAGATTGTAGAGATTGTAATTGGGCTCTTTTTCTATTTTAAGCGCGGCGTGAATATCCATGGAGAATATCTGATCGTCCTTAATTCCCACGACCTGACCGCCGATGCCCTTATCAAGCAGATTTACGGCATAGAAGCCGAACATGCTGGCAAGCTGAGTGTCACGCGCCGAAGGAGCGCCGCCGCGCTGGATATGACCAAGCACGGTGGCACGCGCCTGCATGCCGGTGCGTGCTTCTATGGTTTTGCTCAGCTCATGACCGCTGCCGCAGCCCTCAGCAAGCAGCACGATGGAGGCCATTTTGCCGCGTTCCTTGCCGCGGAGCAGGGTGGCGCAGACATCGTCGATATTCCATTCCCTTTCCGGAATAAGAATGCACTCGGCACCGCCCACAAGCCCGGAATACAGCGCCAAATCGCCGCATTTATTTCCCATTACCTCCACTACGCTCACACGGTCGTGGCTGGTCATGGTGTCGCGGATTTTGCGTATTGCTTCAAGAATGGTGTTAAGCGCGGTATCAAAGCCCAAGGTATAATCGGTATAAGCAAGGTCGTTATCTATGGTGCCGGGAATACCTATGGCCGGTATGCCGTAGTTTGTAAGCACCTGAGCGCCCTGGAAGGAGCCGTCGCCGCCTATAACAACAATGCCCTCTATGCCGTGCTTGCGGATATTTTCAAGAGCAGTTGCCTGACCCTCTTTGGTTTTGAATTCAAGGCAGCGCGCGGTTTTAAGCATGGTGCCGCCGCGGTTTATAATGTCGCCCACGCTGCGCAGATCCATATCGAACATCTGATCTTCGATAAGCCCCCAGTAGCCGCGTTCTATTCCCACCGGAGTCATGCCGTGATAAATAGCGGTACGCACAACGCTTCTTATGCAGGCGTTCATGCCTGGAGCGTCACCGCCGCTTGTGAGTACACCGATTTTCTTCATATTCATCACCATTCCTTAACGATAAAGGGCTGACTAAAAGCAGCGCTTATATCAGTATTTATGCCTCTTTTCATAACAGTATATCAAATATAATGCGTTTTGCATAGTGATTTTGTGCCGAAAAACAGTAATTTCCTTCATTTTCAGTACAGATTCATAACGGGTATTGCATACGGGATCGGGCAGCAAGCGGGCGGCAATGCAGGCTTGCGGGTGGGTACCGGGTGCCTATTCGGGCATTGAGATTGAGGCAGATACACAGGGAATAAAAAGATTGCAATGGGAAAAGTTGCTTTGATACGGTTATAATGGTAAAATAATTACAAATTCATTATCAAAAGGACGAAAAATTATTAAAAAAACTTAAAAAAGTGCTGTACAAATGGATTTATACATTGTATAATATGAGCGTGAAAGACGAGTTCCCCCTAAACTCGGTTTTTTCATGATACTCCTTTATATTATGTGCAAGGCATACGGTTCCCCCCATATGTCTTGCGCGCAAAATATGCGCGATGCGCTTTTTATAGCAGTTTATGCTGCAAGAGCCGTACAGTCGGAGCTGTACGGCTTTTTATATTCACTATTCCTTTGCTTAATTTTGCGGCTTGGCAGGTATTTGTACTATTCTTCCTTCATGGGCGGGACAAAGTTTTCTATTGCGCTGCGCAGCTTGGGGTGACGGATAACAAAATGGATAGCCGGCGCATTGCCCTTTGAAACGATGACAAACTGCTTTTCGTGAATGAGAATCTGAAGATTGCAAAATGCAAAGGCCGAATTTTCCTTGAGTATATAATTCGGGTGCGTGTCTGCAAAAAGCTCGGTTTGCTTAAGGTGGGCGGCGTACTCCTCAAAGCTGTATGTGATATTATTTTGCGCAAACATTCCTGACAGCTCAAGCACGGGCGGCTTTTTGCCGAATTTTTCCGCGGTAAGGGCGGGTATTTCGTCCGTGACGGTGTTCGTTTCCAAAACGGATAAAATGCGCTGCCTGCAGGCGGCCGCATATTTGGTTATTGCCTGCTGCTGCGCCGCATCAATGCCGCGGCGCGTGAGCATGCCGGCAAGCAGCTCATGGCTTATTGTATACAGCGGCAGCGTGGAAAGGATAGCGCGCCGGGCACCGGGCTTTTTCATATCGGAAAGCAGAAAGGTGTTAAATTCGTTTTCCCGCTCGCTGCGGTAGATATCCATAAGCGGATATGCATCGGCAAGCATTTCCTCGGCACGCTTGCGGTAATATTCCAGCTCGCGCTTTGATTTGGTAAGATAGTATCTGCCGTCGGAGTGATACCCGGCAATTGCCTCCCCGGCAAGCGCGGCGGCGCCGGATACCTTCAGAAGGTGCAGAAAAATGCCGTTCTGCGCGTTTTTGAAATAGTATGGGGATATCTGCCCGGTCATATACATCGGAATCCAGCTTTCAAGCCCCAGCATCATTTCGTCAAAGGAACGGTCGATATTGTGTATCTGGTACAGATGCAGCCCCTTTTTCAGCATCATGGCCATGCCGAACATCCATTTTTTTGCGAAGTCCTCGTTCTTGGCCATCTCCTTCATAGGCATATCGCTGTACATTATTACGGCCTCGTCGGATTTGGAAAGCACGGTGGCCTTCAGAAAATCCAGCTCGCTTTCCATCATTTCCGATATGCCTTTGTAGGTTTTGCCGGACGGCAGCTGAAAGGGCACGGAAGAAACCTTGAGCTCGTTGAAACGGATTATGTTTATATATTCGTTAAGATCAAATTCATCAAGGCGGTTAAGGAATTTTGATATACTGCCGTCTGCGGCGCCGTGCCCCGATTGACTGAGCAGCCAATTTTTAAGCAGGGTATACCGCGGCGAAATATCTCGTATATCATCCGTATCGCAGCCGATAAGCTCGGCTACGGCGGCAATTTCGGGCTGCGTCTGCATCTCTCTTGCAGTAAAGGCGGCAATTCCGGAGGCAAACTGTTCGCAGTCGCCGGGGTTTCTGGAGCCGCTGCGGATTCGGAAAATTGCGGAAGGATCGTAGTTGGTATACTGGCACAGGCGTGTAAGATTTATATTAAGCGCCGTAATAAGTGTGTTGAAGTTTTTGCGCAAGCTCTCTCTGTCGGCGGAGATAAAATCCTCACATTCAATGAATGACTGCTTTACGGAGGCCGCCGTTATGCCCTGTATTTCTTTTTCTGCCGCAATTTCGGCAATGGCGGAGCATAACTCTTCAAAGGCGCTGCTGTCCGATTCGGGAATACGCTCGCAGTTTCTGTATCGGCTGAGGGTGGCCTGGGAAATGCCGGAGAGCGCACATAATTTCTTGGCTGTGCAGGAGATTTGAGAGATATATGTATTTAGCTGCTCATTGAATTTCATGGGTCACGCTCCGTTACGGTTAATATGCTTATAAAACCGATTTATAAGGTGTGCTGTTTGCTTTTTTCGGAGTACATGAACTCCGCAATGCGCGCAAAAGCATCAAGGGAAAGCTTTTCGCCGCGCACGCTTAAATCAAGCCCGCACTGGATGAGAATCCTTTCAGCATCTTCGCGCGAAAGGGAAAAGGCGTGCATCAGATTGTTGGCATAGGTTTTTCTTCTCATGGCAAAGGCGGCGTGCATGACATCAAAAAACAGCTTTTCATCATGTACGCTTACTGCCGGTGCGCTGCGGCGCGAAAGGGTTATTACTCTGCTTTCCACCTTGGGCGGCGGGAAAAAACAGGCGGCAGGCAAGCGGGTGCGCAGATGCGGTATGCAATAGTACTGCACGGCGCAGCTGAGGCTGCCGTATTCCGCCGTACCGGGCGCGGCGGCCATTCTGTTTGCTACCTCGCGCTGCACAAGGACAGTAAGGCTGTCGTAGGGCAGACCGCTTTGCAGCAGGCGCATAATTATGGGAGTTGTGATGTAATAGGGGAGGTTTGCCACCAGCTTGAAGCCGGGGGCGAGATGCTGATGATACAGTTCCTCAAGATTGAGCTTAAGAAAATCGGCGTTTATTACCTCGGTGTTTAAGCCCTCCAGGGTTTCCGCAAGTACGGGCAGCAGGGTTTTGTCAATCTCCACCGCAGTAACGCGGGCGCCGCGTTTTGCCATAACGCGGGTAAGGGTGCCGGCGCCCGGCCCTATTTCCAGCACGGTGTCGCCCTTTTTTATATCGGCATCATCGGCAATTGCCGACAAAATACGCTCATCACAGAGAAAATTTTGCCCAAGGCTTTTGGAAAAGCCGAATCCGTGCTTTTGCAGCAGGCCTTTTAAGGTAAGCCCGTCAAGTTTTTCTATCATTATACTCCTCACTGCCGTTTGATGTCTTATTTGCCTGAATGCAGTTGTAATTATATGTTTCTTAAAGGAAAAGCCGGCTTGCAGCCGCCCGTCCGTGCCGCCGATGCCGCTTTTGCGCCGCGGCCCCAAAATACGCAGAACATAAAGCGGCATGCGGATATAATCACATTATGAATTATACACTATTGCCGCCCATTGTGCAATCGGATATCAGCGGCATATTTTTTTGGGGGTGTACCCAAGAAAGCGCGCAAATGCATACTGTGAGAATTAAGCTGTCATTAATGCGCGAAGGAATGCGTTTTATGAAAAAATATATTGACAATGTAAAGCCGGAATGATAACATTGTCCAATAAAAGTTAGTACGGGCTAACAATTCCAGTGCGCAAAAAAGCAGCACGGATAAAACGGCAGGGGGAATAAAGCAAATGACCTTAAATAAACTTGAAGTAGGAAAAACTGCGGTAATACGCAGCGTAGGCGGCAAGGGCGAGCTGCGCCTGCGTCTGCTTGATATGGGGCTCATACCGCGCACACGGGTAAAAATGCAGAAGATAGCGCCCATGGGCGATCCGCTTGAGATACAGGTGCGCGGGTATGAGCTTACGCTTCGCGCGGAGGATGCGGAGGGCATAGAGATAGAACCGGAGGAGGAAGAGGCATGATATTTGCGCTTGCGGGAAATCAGAATTGCGGCAAAACCACACTTTTCAACGCACTTACCGGATCAAATCAGCATGTGGGAAATTTCCCCGGTGTTACCGTGGATCAGAAAAGCGGTACGATAAAGGGCGTAAAGGATTGCTCCGTTGTGGATCTGCCCGGTATATATTCGCTGCGCCCGTATACTCAGGAGGAGATTGTAACAAGGGATTTTATAATTGACGGAAAGCCTGACGGCATTATTAACATAGTTGATGCCACAAATATAGAACGCAATCTGTATCTTACTTTGCAGCTGCTGGAACTGCGTGTACCTATGGTGCTTGCGCTTAACATGATGGATGAGGTGCGCGCAAACGGCGGCACGGTGGATGTGCAGAAAATGAGCCGGGCGCTCGGGATTCCGGTGGTTCCGATAAGTGCAGCCAAGGGTGAGGGCATAAGCGAGCTTATTGATAAAGCAGTACAGACGGCCAAAACCCGTACGCTTCCCGCCGTGTCCGATTTCTGCGACGATACTTCGCCGGTTCACAGATGTATTCATGCGGTGATTCATCTTATTCAGGATCATGCCGATAACGCGGGAATTCCGGCGCGCTTTTGTGCGGTTAAACTCATAGAGGGCGATAAGGAAACGGAAAAGCGCCTGGAGCTTGACAAAAACGAAACCGAACTGCTGGAGCACTGCGTGGTGGAAATGGAGGACGCTACGGGCTTTGACCGCAATGAGGCGCTGGCGGATATGCGTTATACCTTTATTGAAAAGGTAACACAATGCGCGGTGGTTAAATGTCATGAGAGCAGAGAGCACAGCCGCAGCGTCAAGATTGACCGTGTGCTTACGGGCAAATACACTGCATTGCCTGTGTTTTTTGCCGTGATGCTGCTGGTATTTTGGCTTACATTTGATGTTATAGGGCAGCGGCTGTCGGATTTGCTTTCCATGGGTATAGATGCTTTGTCCGCAGCCGCAGACAAAGGACTTACCGCATACGGCATAAATCCGGTGGTGCACAGCCTGATAGTTGACGGCATTTTTACCGGTGTGGGCAGCGTGCTGAGCTTTCTGCCCATAATAGTTACGCTGTTTTTCTTTCTGTCCATTCTTGAAGACACGGGATATATGGCGCGCATTGCCTTTGTTATGGATAAGCTGCTGCGGCATATCGGCTTATCGGGGCGCAGCTTTGTGCCGATGCTTATAGGCTTTGGCTGCACCGTTCCCGCTATTATGGCCACAAGAACGGTATCCAGCGACCGCGACCGTAAAATGACCATTCTGCTTACCCCCTATATGAGCTGTTCGGCAAAGATACCGATTTATGCCGTTTTCAGTGCGGCTTTTTTCCCCAAGCACGCAGCGCTTGTTATGATAGGGCTGTATGTTACCGGCATTATATTGGGGATCGTTGTGGCGCTTATACTTAAAAATACCGCCTTTCGCGGCAATCCGGTGCCTTTTGTTATGGAATTGCCGAATTACCGCCTGCCTTCGTTCAAAAGCGTTATGCTGCTGCTTTGGGAAAAGGCAAGGGATTTTCTTGAGCGTGCCTTTACGGTGATTTTTGTTGCCTCCATAGTAATATGGTTTTTGCGCACATTCGATACAAAACTCAATGTCGTGGAGGATTCCTCTCAAAGCCTGCTTGCGCTTGTGGGGCGCTTTATCGCTCCGGCCTTTGCGCCGCTGGGATTCGGCGATTGGCGCGCCGTCACATCCCTCATTTCCGGCTTTACGGCAAAGGAAGCGGTTGTAAGCACTATGGCGGTGCTTATGGGCACAAGCGTAAATGAGCTGGGCGGGGCGCTTTCCTCGCTGTTTACGCCGCTTTCGGCGCTGAGCTTTTTGGTGTTTACTTTGCTTTATACTCCTTGCGTTGCGGCAATTGCCACTGTGCGGCGTGAGCTTCATTCGCGCGGCGCAACCTTGGGAGTGGTGCTTATGCAGTGCGGAGTTGCATATCTTGCGGCGCTTGCCGTTTGGCAGATAGGAAGTCTTTTTGTATGAATATGACTGCGGCGGATTACATTGTTCTTGCAGTAATATTTGCGCTGGCAGCTGCGGCGCTGGTGCGCTGCCTTCGCAGAGGAGGCTGCAGCTGCGGCTGTTCCGGAGGCTCGGGTTGTTCGGGCTGCGCGAACGGTAAAAACAAACGCTGTGAAAGCTGTAAAAAGAGCAAAAATAAAAAATCCGTCGGGGCGAATAAACAGAATAAGTAATTCTTAAAAACCGCAGGCATTATTGCTTTTTCAGAAGTGTATGCTTTTGATGAGCATGGGCGTGCGGTTTTCATATAATGCTTATACGACGGTTGAAATGAAACTTACGCCCCGCTTATGTGCCTGATGCATCGTAAAGCGACGGCGGCGGTGAAAACGGGGAATATACGGGAGTGAAAAAAGAAGTGGGCAAATTTCGAACCGTTTTTTCGGGTTTTAATGCCGAAATTCGGCAAAATTCGATTACATTCTTTACAACGGCACCGTTAGGTGGTATACTGAAACAGATGATAATTCCGACAGCCGTGCCCGATGGGCACAGGCGAATATTCGCGCTGCTGCAAAGCGGCATCCCGCAGAGGTAATATCGGAATTTGTGAAATCAAATATTTTTCGGAGGTTGCGGTTATGGGTCTTATTAAAGCAGGCATAGGAGCCTTGGGCGGAACTCTTGCGGATCAGTGGAAGGAATTCTTCTACTGTGAGTCAATGCCGAAAGAGGTGCTTGTCACCAAGGGACAAAAACGAGTCGGCGGACGTTCCTCAAATACGAAAGGAAGCGACAATATCATCTCAAACGGTTCCGGCATTGCCGTGGCGGACGGACAGTGTATGATTATTGTAGAGCAGGGGAAGGTAGTAGAGGTTTGCGCCGAACCGGGTGAATTTACATACGACACCTCTACCGAACCGTCCATTTTTGCCGGAAGTCTCGGGGAAAGCATTAAGGAAACCTTCAAAACCATCGGCAAACGTTTTACTTACGGCGGCGACACCGGCAAGGATCAGCGCGTTTACTATTTCAACACCAAGGAGCTTATCGACAACAAATTCGGCACCCCGAACCCCATACCCTTCCGTGTAGTGGACAGCAAGATCGGGCTGGATCTGGATGTATCGGTGCGCTGCTCCGGTGTGTATTCTTATAAGATTGCAGATCCGCTGCTGTTCTATACCAATGTATGCGGCAATGTGGAGAAGGAATATTCCCGTGACGAGCTGGACAGCCAGCTGAAAACCGAGTTTGTCAGTGCCTTGCAGCCAGCCTTCGGACGGCTGTCCGATTTGGAATTACGACCCAATCAGATAGTGACGCACAATACGGATCTTGAAAATGCCATGAATGCGGCACTTTCGGAAAAATGGGGTGCACTGCGGGGATTAAAGGTTGTCAGCATAGCGATCGGTTCGGTTACCCTGCCGGACGAGGATGCAGAGATGATCAAGCAGGCACAGCGTGTGGCCATCATGCGCGACCCCACTATGGCGGCGGCCACTTTGGTGGGAGCTCAGGCGGATGCCATGAAAACGGCGGCGGGCAATCAGGCCGGTGCCATGACCGGCTTTATGGGAATGGGCATGGCCATGAACGCGGGCGGCGGCATGAATACACAGAACCTGTTTGCAATGGGTCAGCAGCAAGAGCAGGCTAAGCAGCAGGCGCCGGCGGCGGGCGAGTGGAAATGCGCCTGCGGAACAGCAGTCAACGGCAAATTCTGCCCGAACTGCGGAGCAAAGAAGCCGGAGCCGCAGCCAGCGGCAGATACTTGGAAGTGCTCCTGCGGCGCCGAGGCTGCCGGCAAATTCTGCCCTGAGTGCGGCAAGCCGAAACCTGCTGATGCAGCTGGCTGGACCTGCTCCTGCGGCGCGGTGAATAAGGGCAAATTCTGTTCGGAATGCGGTGCCAAAAAGCCCGAAGCAGACGCAAAACGCCGCTGCGGCAAATGCGGCTGGGAGCAGGAGGACATGACCCAAACTCCCCGTTTCTGCCCTGAGTGCGGCGCACCTATTGAGTAAGTTTTTAGGCGCATTTATTTTAAGCCCGGGTATCAGGCGTGCCCGGGCGGTTCGCTTGTTAAGGAGGATGAGCTTTGACTGTATTACAGGAATATAAATGTCCGTGCTGCGGCGGGGCGATAGAGTTTGACAGCTCTGTTCAGAAAATGAAGTGCCCGTATTGCGATACGGAATTTGAAATGGAGACCCTTAAAAGCTATGATGAGGAGCTTAAAAGCGAAAAGGGCGATGATATGCGCTGGGAGGCTCCGGGCAGAGGTCAGTGGAATATTGACGAGGAGACGGGACTGCGCTCATATGTATGCAAGTCCTGCGGAGGAGAGATAATCACCGATGCAAACACGGTGGCTACATCCTGCCCGTTTTGCGACAACCCCGTGGTGCTGATGCAGCAGGTGGCGGGTACGCTGCGCCCGGATTATGTTATTCCCTTCAAGCTGGACAAAAAAGCGGCCAAGGAGGGGCTGATGCGGCACCTTACCGGCAAGCGGCTGCTGCCGAAGGTATTCAAGGATCAGAATCATATCGATGAGATAAAGGGCGTATATGTGCCGTTTTGGCTTTTTGATACAAATGCCGATGCCAATGTGCGCTACCGTGCAACAAAGGTGCGCTCATGGAGCAGCTCGGATTACGATTATACCGAAACAAGCCATTTTATGGTGCTGCGGGGCGGCAATATAGCCTTTGAGCATGTTCCTGTGGATGGCTCTATAAAAATGCCGGACGATCTTATGGAATCCATAGAGCCGTACGATTTTTCGGAGGCGGTGGATTTCCAGACGGCATACCTTGCGGGATATCTTGCGGATAAATATGATGTTTCTGCGCAGGACAGCGAGGAACGAGCCAACAAACGCGTAAAAACCTCTACGGAGGAGGCGTTTGCGGGAACGGTCAACGGCTATACGACAGTGAATGTGGAGCAGAGCAATATACAGTTGAGCGACGGCAGCACCAAATATGCGCTGTATCCGGTGTGGCTGCTGAACACCACGTGGAACGGACAGAAGTATGTTTTTGCAATGAACGGTCAGACCGGGCGCTTTGTAGGTGATCTGCCGGTGGATAAAGCGGCGGCGCGGAAATGGACGCTTGGGCTTACTGCGCTGTTCGGAGTTATCACATACGGGCTTGCATGGCTTATATATCTGCTGTAAGGGGGAAAGGGTATGAAAAAAATATTTGCGGCCGTTTTGACGGCGGTGCTGCTTTGCCTTTCCTGCGTGCTTTGCTTTGCAGCAGAGGGGGAAGAGCAAAACGGCGGCAGTGAAAGCCTTACCCGTATATCGGACCAAGCTGGTCTGCTTACGACGGAGCAGCGGGAGAAAATAGAGGATAAGCTTGCAGAGGTAAGAGAAAATCGGGATTTTGACATTGTGATAGTTACTGCGGAGTCCGCTCAGGGCAAATCCGAAAGAGATTATGCGGACGACTTTTTTGACTATAACGGCTACGGCTGCGGCACGGGCAGGGACGGCGTTCTGCTGTTTGTAAACATGGGCTCGCGCAAAACATGGATATCCACGCACGGCGAGGGAATACGGGTGTTTACCGATAAGGGCATAGAATGCATACTTTCCTCCGACGGAATAAGCAGCTATCTTTCGCGCGGGGATTATTACGGCGCATTTGAACATTTTATTGAGCTTTGCGACGATTTTATAGCCGTGAAACGATCCGGAAAGCCCTATGATATTGATAACATGCCTCCGTGGAGCACTCAAAGCGGCAACGGCGATTCGCACGGCGAATCCGGGGGGCTGTCGCTTGTATGGATACCGCTTTCGTTAATTATCGGCTTTGTTATCGCCCTGTTGGTTGTGGGCGGCATGAAAAGCAAGCTCAAAAGCGTGCATATGAAGGCGGCGGCCGACGATTATATCGTAAAGGACAGCATGAATATAACGCACAGCAGCGATGTGTTTCTGTATAAAAATGTGGTTAAAAGGGCGCGCCCCAAAAATGATTCGTCATCGTCCTCCGGCGGCGGAAGCAGCACCCATACCTCTTCATCGGGTTCTACGCACGGCGGCGGGGGAGGAAGCTTCTGAGGCAATCGACAGGCATTTCAACAGATGGCTTTTGTTGTCAATATTCAAATAAAGCAAGTACAGACGGCACTGCCGTCTGTATTTTTTGTAATATCAAAGCCGTGCCGCATCAACTGAATAACAGCACGGGTGCGGGTGCCTGCTTTGGATAATGAAGAAGGCTGTTTATTATAGGGGAATAAACAAAAAAAGCCGGTGTCTCTGCGCTTTTTATCGGGAGAGCGAAAAAAGAAATAAAAAATTTTAAAAAATCAAAAAAAACGCTTTACTTTAGCACGGTGATGTGCTACAATAGCAGCGTAATAAATCAAAGGCCGACGGAATTATCGCTTCGGCGGAAAATCAGGAGGATTAAAATGAAAAAGAAATTGTTTGTGCTTGTACTGCTTGCGGTAATGACGCTGGGTCTTTTTGCCGGCTGCGCAAAGCAGGAGGAATTTGTTGTGGGCTTTGATGCCAGCTTTCCGCCGTACGGCTATGTTGAAAACGGCGAATATGTAGGCTTTGATATCGACCTTGCCAAAGAGGTTGCAAAGCGCAACGGCTGGAATATAAAGCTTCAGGCAATCGATTGGAACAGCAAGGATTTTGAGCTTAACTCCGGCACCATCAGCTGCATTTGGAACGGCTTTACCATGAACGGCCGCGAGGACAAATACACCTGGACCCGCGCTTATGTGGACAACAGCCAAGTGGTGGTGGTAAAGGCGGACAGCGGAATAAACGAGCTTTCCGACCTTGCGGGCAAAACGGTGGCGGTGCAGGATGATTCCTCCGCCTTGGCGGTGCTGACAAATACCGAGGACAATGATGAGATGCTGGCTCTTGCGGCAACCTTTAACAAGCTTGACAAGGTGGGGGACTATGATACCGCCTTTATGAACCTTGCCTCCGGCGCGGTGGACGCCATAGCCATGGATATCGGCGTTGCTCAGTTTAAGGTGAAGGCGGGCGGCGACAAATACAAAATACTGGATAAGCAGCTTGCAAGCGAGCAGTACGGCGTCGGCTTCAAGAAGGGCAATACTCAGCTTCGCGACAAGGTGCAGGCAACCCTTGACGAGATGATAAAGGACGGCGCCTTTATGCAGATAGCTCAAAAGTGGGGGCTTGAGGACTGTGTTATAAACGAGGTAAAATAGTCACCGGGTGTAAAAGGGTGTCCGGGTGTTCCCGGACACCCTTGCCCCGTGCTGCGGCAGGCGGCCGCATAATATTGATAATTCGGAAGGACGGCGGCGCGGCCGCGCGGTTTTGCTTATGGATTTTTGGAATATATGTTTGCAGCTTGCGGAGGGAATGCTGACCTCCCTTGCGATATTTGCCCTTACGCTGATATTCTCGCTGCCGCTGGGTCTGCTTGTGGCCTTTGCGCGCAAGTCAAAGCATGCATGGCTGCGCGTGCCCGTAAAGGTGTACATTTCCGTTATGCGCGGCACTCCGCTTATGCTGCAGCTGCTTATTGTGTATTTCGGGCCGTATCTTATATTCGGGGCAAAGCTCAGTGCGGATTACCGCTTTCCGGCCACTATTATCGCATTTTCCGTAAACTATGCGGCATATTTTGCGGAAATTTTCCGCTCCGGCATAGAATCCGTTCCGGCGGGGCAGTATGAAGCGGCGCAGGTGCTGGGGCTCAGCCGCCGCCAGTGCTTTTTCAGGGTGATATTCCCGCAGGTAATAAAGCGGGTGCTACCGCCCGTTACCAACGAGGTAATAACCCTTGTAAAGGATACCTCCTTGGCTTATGCCATTGCCGTTACCGAAATGTTTACTCTCGCAAAGCAGATAGCGGCGGCGGAAAGCTCGCTGCTGCCTTATCTTGCGGCGGGGATATTCTATTATATCTTCAATTTCCTTGTGGCCTTTGCAATGGAACGCGCGGAGCGCGCCTTTGACTACTATCAGACCAAGTGAGGTGACGGCAATGATACTGGAAATAAAAAATATCGTAAAGCGCTTTGGCGAAAACGAAATATTAAAGGGGGTTTCCCTCAGCGTTGATAAGGGGGAAACGGTGGCCGTCATCGGGCCGTCTGGCAGCGGAAAAAGCACCCTTCTGCGCTGCGCGACCGCTCTTGAAAGGGCCGACGGCGGCGAAATACTCTATAACGGCAAAGCGCTTATGACCATGAACGGCGGCGTTCCCGTTTTTGCCAAGGGGGAGGAGCTTGCCCGTATTCGCGCAAGCTTCGGGCTGGTGTTTCAGAACTTCAACCTTTTTCCGCATATGTCGGTAATGCAGAATATAACCCTTGCGCCCACCCTTACGCGCGGCGTGTCAAAGGAGGAGGCGAAACAAAAGGCCCTGTCGCTTTTGGAGCGCATGGGGCTTGCGGATAAGGCGGCGGCTTATCCCTGCGAGCTTTCCGGCGGGCAGCAGCAGCGGGTGTCCATCGCGCGCGCTTTGGCCTTAAACCCGGATATCCTCTTTTTTGACGAGCCTACAAGCGCGCTGGACCCGGAGCTTACCGGGGAGATACTTGCCGTTATACGGGAGCTTGCGGCATCGGGCATGACCATGGTGGTGGTTACGCATGAGATGAGCTTTGCAAGGGAGGCGGCGGACCGCGTGGTGTTCCTGGACGGCGGCAGCATAGCGGCACAGGGGCGGCCGGATGAGGTTATGGATAACCCGGCAAACGAGCGCCTTAAGGCCTTTCTTTCCCGTTTTGCCCGCTGAAGCGCCGGCAAAGCAATATAAAAACGCCGGGAGGGCAGCTTAAACCCCTCCCGGCGCTTTTGTGTTTACAGCCTTTTATTGTATTTCGGGCGGCAGCGCGTCCGTGGTTGTTATTATGCTGCTTTGCTTTTATATGATTTGTAAAACATCCTGTCATTAAATATCTTTTTGATTGGCTTTGGTAAACGCGGGCATTCCTCAATAGCTAATTCCAACACTTTTCTTGGACTAATGCGCTTGCGGTTAGCTAATGCAACCGCATCAATTGCAGATACTTCTGTTTTGCAAGCGTCAATAAGGCGTTCCATAAACCGTGGGAAACTGTCAATATACTCTTTTTTAATGCCGTAGTTGATATCTATGTAATTGTAATTTGAAAAATTTAAGCATTTTTTAGAATCAGATGCAGAATTATTCTGCAAAACAATTATTTCCGGCTCGCCAGAATATCGCCAGTTTGAAAGACGGTTCTGTAATTCATCACAGGTCTCCGTAAAGCACTTATCGCTGTATTGCCATTCTTGATTATCTACTCCCTGAATGTTTAATGTATCAGAATATTTGTCGCCAAAGTCCTGAGAATACCCAAGCAAATAAATTGAACAGTATTTTTTTGAACGATAGTGAAGATAATTGATTTTTTTGATATATTCTTCAGCACCCGAGTCGGAGGGCTTTACCAATAACAACACAACAACATGATTTCCTTCAAGTAATTTTTCTTGTTTTTCAATACCCGCTATGTTATTTATCGGATACATATGATTCTCCTTTTTTCCACACAAATTTACTTAATATTTTTTGCAATTTATAGGTATGTCCAAATGACAAATAAGGGCAATAGCCTAAAAGCATTTGCTTTATTCATTTTTCGTAGAGTCAAGATCAATCCATAAGGCGGGACGAATACCGCCACCGTTACTGGTGACGTAACCGTTATTATAGTAAATGAGGCCGCCGGAAGAAGCATCGGCAAAAGCAGCGTAGTCAGGGCCGGTGAGCGACCGCAGCCACCACTCATCAACACCACCCTTACCTGCTGCTGCGCATTGTGCTTTTGCGTAAGCTGTAAAGGTGCATTTTCGTGCATGGTGATCACTGAAGTATTTTTCCACTTCGTTGTAACTGAGCAGGAATACTTTATCCGTTGTTGCATTGCCGGGATCTGTGTAGTGGTAGATCGGAATTTTATCGACAGATACGGTGGTGCTTTGAATCAACGCCCTTTCTTCTTCGCTGAATGCCTCATTAAGAAAAGAGCCATTCAGCCATTTGCGAAGAGAGCATTGCTCCCATGTGATGGCTTTTCTTGTTTCGTAGTATGGCTTTTCGTTGTAGGGCTGGAAGTCAAGAACTTTATCGCTTATGACAAGTATTTTATTGTTTTCCTTTGCTAAAACAAGCCATTCAATATCTTCTGCGCCGTTAGAAGTGACATTATCCTGTTCATAGGTGCCGAAAGTAAATTTATCTCCGACAGCTAAAAACTGTTTGTATTTCGTTTTTATGTATTCACATTTTTCCTTGCTGTCTTTATAGGAAATATCTTTCAGAAGTATATAGGCGGATTCATAATCGCCAGAATCCATACATTTAATGGCTCTGTCATATTTGCTTGCGAATATGGTATCGATGTCGTTGATTTCTCTAAGCAGGGAGTACGCAGAATCGAAATCGCCGGAATTAAGCAGTTTCATTGCTCTGCTCCGCTTGCTGGAGGCTATGGTTTCATTGTCATCAATTTCTTCAAGCAAAGAGTAGGCGGAATCGTAATCTTCCGATTCAAGCAGTTTCATTGCTCGGTTATACTTGCTAACTTTGATATCATCATATTTGTTTATTTCTTCAAGCAGGGCGTATGCGGAATCGTAATCTCCCGATTCCAGCAAATTCATCGCTTTATTATACTTCTGTTGCGGAATAATGACTGTGCAGAGCACGATTACAAAGGCTATGCAGACGCATATAATGGGCAGGGCAATAGAGACAACCCTTTTGAGCTGCTTTTTGTTTTTTTCGTTTTTTGCCTTTATTTCCTCTATCCGTTTTTGGCAGGCGTATATTTGGCTGTCGGCATCCCGCCAGCCGGGAATGGTCTTAAATATCGCTATTGCTTCCTCGCATGAAGCGGTGTTCCAGCCGGTCATCCTTGATTTTGCATAGGTGTACAATGCGTCCTTGCGGCAGCCTTCCGCTTTTTCAAGGCATTGCGCGGCAAGCGCGTCGGCATCGCGGAAGCCGGAAATGCTTTTGAACAGCTCGGCTCCTTTAAGAAAGGCCTTTTGCGCCGCAGCGGACTTCATAATGACGCACGCATTGTTATAAATCGCACTCTTACGGTGCGTTTCGTTGCGCTCGTTTATAATGTCTATATATCCGCGCAGCTCCGTATTCAGCGCTTCATCGCCGAAGCGGAGAATTTTCAAGTAATTCTCGTTTTTGTCAAACGGCTGCGCGCAGTCGCTCAGCTGCCCGCGCTTTTGAACCTGCAGCTCCGCCATCAGCTTGCCCAGATACGCCTGTGCGTTTTTCGGGTCTATATCCAGCACCTTTTCGCAGTAGGTGTCGGCGTCGGGCCATTTGCCGTCCTCAAGGAAAAGAAACGCCCGTTCCAAAAGAGGCGCGGCGCCCGTGCTGCCCGCGGCTGCCGTCGCGGCAGGCTTTGCGGCGGTTTTTTGCCCGTCGGAGGATACTATCTTTCTTATGCCTCGTATAAGGTCCTGCATAAAGCCCAGCTTGCCCATATCCTGCGCCTGAAGGTGGGAGAATTCCTCGGGCAGGTCGTAGGGGTCCATGTCCTTATAGGCGGGAATAAGCATTTTTTTGGCGCCGTTTTTAATAAGCGCAAGGTAGCGGCTCCATTCGTTTTTTACCCATACGGCGTTGAAGTATTCCGGCCTTGTGCCCAATACCACCATGACCTTTGCGCTGTTAAGGGCGGCAAATATGTACGGCTCGTAGGCGGAGCCCAGCTTGTCCTCCAGCGTAATGCGGCTGAAAAACACCTTAAAGCCCTCCTGCGTCAGCTGATGGTAAAGGTCATTTGCCAGCACGCTGTCGGGCGTTCTTGCACCGCGGCTGTCGGTTTCCTTATAGCAGATAAATACATCAAAGGGCTCCTCCTTCTGCGAAATTGCAAGAATGCCCTTTTGTATTTCATTTATTGCCTTGGCCTCGGCTTGGTAAATTTCTTTTTGGGCGGCATCGGCGCAGCGCAGAGCGGATTTGTAGTTATCATCGTCAAAGACGGAGGTAAATTGCGCCCTGTTCACCGTGGGAATGCGCTTGCCGGTGGCCGGGTCCTCCACATATTCAATACCGTAGCGGCAAAGCACAAGGGACCAATAGGCCTCGGCGTCGGTGTTGTCCTCGGCCAGAATCTGCTCATATATGCTCATGGCCTTGTCGTATTCGTTATTGCGGCGGAAATGATTTGCCCGGTCATACAGGTTTGCCTTTTCATCGCCGTCAAGACGGGGAAGGGTCTGCTTGGTGCCGCAGCTGTCGCACACGGCAACTGTGTCGCCGGGGTTAAATTCCAGTGTCCCGCCGCACATTTTGCACTTAAAAAACGACATACTCTTTCTCCTTTAGCTATATAATAGTATAATTATTGATAATAAAATAATATGGTTTACTGATTTTTCAGCAGCTTGCATTTATTGTTTCTTTCCTTTATAAGCAAAACGGTTTCATCGGCTGTTGCGCCTGCGGTTTCTTCATCGGCGTTGTTTACGGCGGCTGAAAGCTCCTCAATTTTCGCTGCGATTTTTGCTTCCTCTGCGGACAAGGCGTCGCTGCTCATGGGGTCGGAATACCGAAGCGCCTCATATACCCTTTGACATGCGGCGCTGATTGCGGGACTTTTTGCGCGGTTTGCAATATTCTGCGCGTCAAGGGTGGCTGTTTTGATAAAGGCGGTCTGCGCTTTTACCTTTTCCTCAACGGCACCGGCAGCCTTTCCCGCCCAATCGGCACGGACAACGGCCGCTGCGGTAACGGCTGCGGCAATCAGGCACACAACGGCGGCAATCCATGCGGGGCAGCCCGGAATAAGCATAAGCGCTCCGCCCAGCACCGGCATAACGATAAGCCCGGCGTAGCTGACGGTTATAAGAGGCAGATTGTAAAACAGCTTCTTAAGATTTTGCGTCTTAAAGGCAAAATATGCGCATACAAGGTTTCCCGCAAACGCCGCGAGAATAAATCCCCACGCAATCCAAAAACGCGCATCGTAATTGACCGCATATCCCGGAATTACGGGACGAACAAGAAACACGACGGCGTTAAACGCCGCAAGCATGATTGCCCATATCAGCGCATATGATCTGAAATTCCTTTTCATAGCTATATCCTCCCGTTATAAAATGCTTTTAAGCAGCTCCGCCTTCATGGCGGCAAATTCCTCATCGGTAATCAGCCCGGCTTCCTTCATAACCGTCAGCTTTTCCGCCTTTGCTTTGAAGGCCGCCATATCATCGACGGGTTGTGCTGCCTGCTGCGGCTGAGCAGGCTGCGCCGCTACGCTTGCGGCGTTATTTACCGCGCCGCCCACCATGCCGCCTACTGCGCCGCCGACACCCGCCATCGTGCCCAGACCTATTCCCATATTGGTAAACTGACCCACCGCCTCGTTCTGCGCCGCCGTCTGCGCCACATCAAAGCTGCGCTCCTGCGCGTATGTATAGCCCTCCTGTGCCCGCTTTGTGGCCTGTGCCTGAGAATCTATCACTATTTTCTGTGCCTCTGTCTGGGCGTTTATGATATCGGTCTGCTGCTTAAGCTTTGCTTCGGCAATATCCGCATACTGGCGGAAATGCAGCTCCTTGAATTTTTCATACTGCCGCTCGCCGTCCGGCTTTACTATGGTGGTTACAAAAAATCTTTCCAGTGCAATGCCGTAATCGGCAAAATCCGGAATAAGAAGCTTATGTATATTTTCGGAAAAAGCGGTCAGGTTTTCGTCAATTTCAAAAATGTTTACGGAATTTGTCCGTATGACCTGCGCTATGTATGTTTTTACCCTTGTCATAAGGAAGGCGCGGAAAAAACCGGTCAGCTGCTGCTGCCCCAAAAAGCTTTCCGTTCCCACAAGCCTTATAAGCAGCTTGCGGCTGTCCTGCACTCGCAGGCTCATTTCGCCCGATGCGCCTATGGAGATGGGAAAGCGGTAGGTGGGGTCTACATACTGTATTTTGGAATCGGTTCCCCATTTGATAGCCATCTGCTCGGTTTTGTTTATAAAATAAACCTCGCAGTGAAAGGGGGTCTTATCGCCGACGGTGCGGTTGAGCAGCTTTCCGATTTTTGGTATATTCTGTGTTTCCAGCGTATATCTGCCCGGCCCGAACAGGTCAAGCGCCTGCCCGTTCATGAAAAATACGGCTTCCTGTGATTCATGCACGATAAGCTGTGTAAGAGTGTTGAAATCTTCGCATGGGTGCTTCCAGATGAAGGTGGAATTATCCCCCTCGTATTTGATTACATCTGCAATTTGTGCCATTAAAATACCTCCCTGTAACATAATCTGCATTATGTTGTAGTGTCCGTAAAAAAAGATCGCGGCGCCCGTAAAAAATTTGTAACGGAAACCGTGCAAAATAAAAAAGGGCGCAGCAAAGCAGACCTTTTCGAAAAAAGTTGAAAAAATAACGCGAAAAGGCTTTTTTGTCATGCCCGATTTTGACGATAACGGGAAGAAGCGTCTGTTGTTTCGGTCAAATATTTACAAACTATTTACAAAGTGTTCCCGTTATGCTATAATCAAGCATATAATGATGTTGTTTGTCATACTCGCGGAAACTTGCACTACAACATAATGCAGATTATGTTGCAACGGCTGCGCGGTATGGCTTTTTTATATTATCAGGTGCAAATTCTCCATGCGGCGGCGGTGTTCCGCGCCGGTGGATATAATATATATCCGCGTGGTGTTTATGCTGCTGTGACCCAGAATATCGGCAAGCTTTGCAAGGTCCTTTTCGATTTCATAAAACAGCCGGGCAAACAGATGCCGCAGATTGTGGGGGAATACCTTTTTGGGGCTGACATTTGCCCGCGCGCACAGCGCTTTCATTTCCCGCCAGATGTTTGTTCGGTTAAGCGGCTTCCCCAAACGCGTTATGAATATCGTGCCCTCCTTTATTCCTTTCTTTGCAGCATACTTAAGCAGCTTTTGCCGCAGCTCCTTCACAAGGAAAACCGAGCGTGTTTTTCCCTTGCAGCTAACAAGCGCTTCGCCGTGTCTTGCCGCCTCCGCCGTTATATGCTTAAGCTCACTTACCCGTATGCCCGTGCTGCACAGCGTTTGCAATACAAGGCAGAGTCTTTCGTTGCCGGAATGCTGCGCTGCTGCACACAGCCGCGTGTATTCGGGCTTTGTCAGCTCCTTTTCTTCGGAACAGAACGCTTGCTGCTGCAGGGATACCGATTTTACCTTCAGATCATGCCAGCCCATAAGGGAAAACAGAACATTCAGGCTTGTGAGCATTGAATTAACACTGCGCACGGCATAGCTATCCCGCAGCCGCTTTTTGTACGCAATAACCGTTTCCTTGGTAACGGGGGCGCTTTGGGCATAGCGCGAAAACGCTTCTGCATCACGGATATACTTTTCCACCGTTGCGCTGCTTCGCTCCTCAAAGATAAGATGCTTTCTGAATCCGGCAATGGCATTTGCCGTTATAAACCGCCCTTTCATTTCAGTTTACCTCCGGATATATTTCAATTTTTATTTTATCAGAAAAAACTAAAGGCGAAAACATGCGCAGCGGGCCGAATTAAAAGCGAAAAAGCCAGCATATGGCCAATAATCGGACTCAGGCTTGCTTTAACCTTTGAAATCAGCGGCGGAGGCGGGAGCGCGGTCGGGCAAAACAAGTCAGAATTCGTCCAAAGCCGTCAAAGGAAAATAAAGGGAAATGCGGAATTATTTATGGCAAACAAAGGAAGCGAACATGCGCTCAGAGGAAAGGACGGACAGACAAATGGGAAAGACGCTGGTAGTGACATCGGGCAAGGGCGGTGTGGGAAAAACTACGGTTACGGTAAATGTAGGAGCGGCTCTTGCGAAGGAGGGCATGAATGTGCTGCTTATAGATGCGGATCTGGGGCTGCGCAATCTCGACCTGATGATGGGGCTGGAAAACAGAATAGTATATGACATAGTGGATGTGCTGGAGGGCAGATGCCGGCTGCGGCAGGCGGTGGTGCGCAGCAGGCAGGAGGAGCGGCTGGCCATGCTTCCCGCATCGCAGACGCGCAATAAAAATGCGCTGGAAAAAGGGCAGATGAAGGCGCTTATTGAGGAAATACAGGACAGCTATGACTATGTGCTTACAGATTGCCCCGCCGGCATAGAGCAGGGCTTTTGCAATGCCGTGGAGGGGGCGCAGGAGGCGCTGCTTGTATGCACTCCGGAGGTGGCTTCGGTACGGGATGCCGACAGAGTGGCAGGGCTGCTTGCCGTAAGCGAGACGGATAAGGTGCATCTTATAGTTAACAGGGTAAGAGCAGATATGGTGCGCAGGCATGAAATGATGAGCGTACAGGATGTGGAGGAGATATTGGGCCTGCACGCGCTGGGCGCGGTGCCGGAGGACCCGCTTGTTGTGCGGGCGGCAAATTTGGGAGAGCCGCTGGCGTATGCCGTGCGTTCGGCGGCGGGAGAGGAATACCGAAAAATAGCGCGCAGGCTCATGGGGCAGCGGGAGCCGGAGTCGGGCGGCGGAATAGGCGCTTTTATGCAGCGCATATTCGGTATAAAGGCTGCGGGCTGAAGCGGGGGGATAATATGAAACACATAAGAGCGTTTTTTGAAGGACTGTTTGCGCGCGGAAGCGCAAAAAAAGCGAAAAAGCGATTGGAAACGGCATTGGCAGGGGACAGGTTGGCATCGGCAAGCACGGTGGAAGGGCTGAAAAGGGCAATAGAGGGGGAGCTGACGGCTCTGGGCTGCACAGGGGAAAGAGAATATGATATTTCAAGCATGCGCAAGGGGGAAAGGGTGGAGCTTACAATAAAAGTAACCCTTGCACCCGGCGAAAAGCCCTGCAATGGGGCTTTAGCGCAGGTGCTTGCGGGTGAGGTGAAAAATTAACAAATTCGGGGTGGATTTTTGTCGCCGTTTATGATAAAATAAATTTGCATTATTATTGTTGTGCAAATGTATTTCAGACGGGATTAAAAAATGCGCTTTGATAAAAAGAAATTACAAAACATTGAATATATACTGCCTCTTATTATGTTGGCCTTGTTTCTTATAGGCATTGTGGCTATTACCATAGCCACGGCGAACCCGTTTACCGGGGAGGAGCTTACCTTCAGCGAGATAATGGCAAACCTTGATTTTTCCGTCGTGGGGCTTCAGGGAGCCTTTTTTGCCGTCGGGCTTGTTGTTATGGTGCTTATAATGCTGGTGAATTACCGGCTGTATGCAAAGATATGGTATGCTGTTCTGGCGGCGGGCGTTGTGCTTCTGCTGCTGGTGGTTTTTTTCGGCAAGACGCGCGGCGGCACGCAGGGCTGGATATATCTTAATGCCTCGGGCTCAATAACATTTCAGCCTTCGGAGCTTGTTAAGCTGGCAATGATACTTGTGTGCGCAAAGTTTATGGCGGACAGGCCCATGGAAAGGTTTATTGATGTTCTGCCGGCTGCCGGAGTGTTTGTGCTGATAATAGCGGTGCTGCTTTATCAGATGGATATAGGCACTACGATAGTATATGTTGCAGCCTTTGTGGGTATGGCGTTTATGGCGGGCGTGAAACTCAGATATATCGGCGCCTTCGGCCTTGCCGGAGCGGCTTTCGGTGTGTTTGCGTGGTTTGTACTGATGGGGGACAGACAGCGCTCCAGAATAATAAACTTCTTCTCCGGCGGTGAGGGAGACGATTTTTTGCAGCTTAACAGGTCCATTGCCGTTATAGGCTCGGGCGGCTTTGCGGGAAAGGGACTCTTCAGCGTGGGAGCGCTGAGCCAGCTTAACTATATCCCGGTTATAGAAACGGATTTCATATTTGTTGCCATTGCGGAATCCTTCGGTTTTTTGGGCTGCTTCTTTTTGCTTTTGGTATACGCGGCTTTTATATTCCGTATGTGGTACCTTGCGCGGATCACCAAGGACAAGTTCGGAGCGTTGATTATTTACGGAATTATGTTTATGTTCATGTTTCATATATTTGAAAATATAGGCATGACCATCGGCATAATGCCCATAACGGGTATACCGCTGCCCTTTATAAGCAAGGGGGGCACAAACCTTGTAACAAACATGGCGGCAGTAGGACTGGTGCTGTCGGTAAGGTTCCGCAGAGAACTGACGGAAAAGGAGAGCATATAGCGCCTTGCCGGGGCAGAACGCGCTGCCGGCAAAATAAAACAAAATAAAACAAAATGCTCCGCGACGGGAAAAGAGCGTGCGGTGGCGGCAATGTGTTTTTTTGCATTGTCCCTTTTCAAAAATGCTTTTTTCCGGCGGAGGCTTTTTTTCGGTACACAGGGCGTTCCGGCTTGTTTTGAGCCGAAGGCTATGGTATAATAAGCAAACTAATAGGCGGTCAATAAACGGGGCAATACGGGAGGGGCATGTATTGTACAGCATTACGGATATAAAATCAATGACAAACGCGCAGCTTGAAAAGGCGGCGGAGGATATACGCAGCCAGATCATAGCCGCTACTGCGCATAACGGCGGGCACCCGGCGTCAAACCTCGGCGCGGTGGAGCTGACTGTTGCGCTGCACTGCGTATTTGATTCTCCGCGGGATAAGATAGTTTTTGATGTGGGGCATCAGGCATATACACACAAGCTGCTTACCGGCAGAAGCCTTGAGCATCTGCGCACGGAGGAAGGAACGGGCGGCTTTCCCGACCCGGAGGAGAGCGAGCACGATCAGTTTGCGGTGGGGCACAGCGCTACCGCCGTATCAACGGCGCTGGGCCTTGCGCGGGCAAGGGATATATTAAAGGAGGATTACAGCGTTATAGCGGTGGTGGGAGACGGCGCCTTCGGAGGGGGAATGAATCTTGAGGCGGTAAACGACCTGGGGTACAACAAAACACGGCTTATAATCGTGCTTAATGATAACGGCATGTCAATTTCGCGCAATGTCGGGGCGATAGCCGGACATTTGGTGCGCCTGCGCACGGCAAAGGGATATGTCGGCCTTAAAAGAGGGCTGGAGCGCTTTCTCAAGGCGATACCGTTTGCGGGCAGGTATATTTTCAAGGCGGCACTGAAGATAAAGAACATTTTTCGGTATATTCTCATAGGCAATACCGTCTTTGATAATATGGGAATTAAATACATAGGCTCGGTGGACGGACATAATATTGCAGAGCTTAAAAGCATTTTTAAGCGGGCAAGGGAGGAAACCGTGCCGGTTGTCATTCATGTGCGCACCGTAAAGGGCAGGGGAGATGCGCGGGCGGAGCACGATCCCACGGCATATCACGGGGTTTCGGCGGCCGGGCAGAGCAAAACGGGAAACAGCTTTACCTCATATTTTGCCGACTGGATTGTACAGAAAGGAAAAGAAGACGGGCGGGTCTGCGCTGTTACCGCAGGCATGACGGACAGTACGGGGCTGAGAGGATTCGCAAAGGAATTTCATGAACGCTTTTTTGATGTAGGAATAGCGGAACAGCATGCCCTGGGAATGTCGGCCGGCCTTGCAAAGGGAGGAATGCGCCCGTTTGCCGCCATATATTCGACCTTTCTGCAAAGAGCGGCGGATCAGATATTTCAGGAGCTTGAGCTTCAGAAGCTGCCGGTGGTGCTGTGCATAGACCGAGCCGGCTTTGTGGGGCAGGACGGCAGAACACATCAGGGTGCATATGATATTGCCATTCTGCGCTCCCATGCGCTGCCGATAATGGCGCCGGCAAACGGCAGGCAGCTTTGTCAGATGCTGGAGCTTGCTTCAAACGCAAAGGGACCCTGCGCCGTGCGGTATCCAAAGGGGGATGCGCAAGCGTGCAGCGTGCCGGAAAAAACGGAATTCGGCAAGTGGCAGCTGCTGGAGAAAGGCGCGGATGCTGCAATAATCGCTTTCGGAGCGCTGCTGCCGCAGGCACTTGGAGCGCGAAAAATTCTGCTTGAAAAGGGAATTGAGGCGGCGGTTATAAACGCCTGCTTCATTGAGCCTGTTGATACCGAAATGCTGCGCGCGCTCAGGCAGCGTATTGTATGCGTGGCGGAGGACAACGCAGCGCCGGGCGGCTTGGGCGAAGCTGCGGCAGAATATGTCCATTGCGAAAAATATATAAGTCTTACGGGGGAAAAAGCCTTTTCCCTGCATGATTCCGTTGCGGCGCAGCAGCGACTGAGCGGCCTTGACGCTAAGGGAATTGCGGCGGCGGTGCTTAAGGAAGCCGAAACACAAAGAAAATGCGGTGGGCACGGCTTGCGCGCAAATGCATAATTGTGCAGAAACGGGCTTAAAAATGCCTGATGCATACCGCAAACGATCGATTATGCATATTCATGTTGAATATTTATTCATTGTGTAGTATAATATGCATCAGTAAAGGCACTGCTGCGCCGTGAAACATAGCAAGACGCACAGAGCGCAAAGCAATACTTTGAAAATGTCGGGGTGATGCCGATGAACGGAGAAAACAAAAAAACGGCTGCCGTCGGTATTTATGTAAATACAGACAGAGCGGATATGTCATTGGCGGAAACCGTAAGGGAGCAGCTGCTTGCACAGCACCTTAAGGCATCGGTATTCTGCGCTCCCGGGCTTTCAGAGCAGGAGGCTGCCGAGACCTTTATAAAGGGCTGCGATGCGGTGCTTGTGCTGGGCGGCGACGGTACGCTGCTTATGGTTTCAAAAATCTGCGCGCGCTTCGCGGTGCCCGTGATGGGCATAAACATGGGGCGCCTTGGTTTTCTTTCGGAGGCGGAGCTTTCGGAAACGGAAAAAGCGGCCAAGGCTTTGGCAAGCGGGAATTATGTTATCGAGGACAGAATGATGCTTTGCTGCCGTGTGGACGGCAGAGAGCTTTATGCGCTTAATGAGGTGGTGCTGCATCGCAGTACGGATGAAAGGATGATAAGGCTCAGCGTCAGTGCGGATGGACAGGCGGTGGATCGCTTTTATGCCGACGGAGTGCTGGCGGCATCACCTACCGGGTCAACGGCATACAATCTTTCGGCAGGAGGCCCTATCGCATCGCCGGGGGCGCAGGTGATGCTGCTCACTCCTATATGCGCACATACATTAAGAGCGCGGCCGTATGTTTTTGCAGCGGAGGAACGGCTGGAGATAAGCTCCGAGGGGCAGACGGTCATAGCCATTGACGGAGCGGAGGTAAGCCGCGGGCGCAACTGCGGTGTGCAGGTGTACAGGGCGCCGTTCAGGGCAAGGTTTATTAAAATATCTCACAGAAGCTTCTATCAAAGGCTTAACAGCAAGCTAAACGAATGGAGCACGGATTAAGAGCCCGGAATAAAAAGGAAAGGGGCTGCTTTGCGCGGCCGTACAGCGGAAGAATATGAAATCGGGAAGACAGGACAGAATACTGGAAATAATCCGGGATAACGAGGTGCATACGCAGCAGGACCTTGCGGCGCGGCTTAGGAGTGAGGGCTTCGATGTTACTCAGGCTACCGTTTCGCGGGATATAAAAGAGCTGAATCTTATAAAGACGGCCTGCGAGCAGGGCGGCTACCGTTACGGCGTTCAGGGCGGAGTCCGTCAGGAGGAGCAGGACAGGCTGCACAGGATATTTGCAAGCACCGTGCTTGAGGTGCGCAGTGCCAACAATCTTATCGTGCTTAAGACCATGGAGGGCAGCGCGAACACCGTAGCGGTAGTGATAGACGGGCTTAATAACGATGATATTCTCGGCTGCATCGCCGGGGATGATACGATACTTATCGTTGTAAGCGGAAATGATAAAACGGCGGAGATCATCGGGCTTATTGAGGAGCTCAGGGGTCAGGCGGAGGTTTAGATATGCTTCAAAGCCTTAGCGTGAAAAATATTGCGCTTATTGACGGAATCGCCGTGGAGCTCTCTGACGGCTTCAATGTGATAACGGGCGAAACCGGCGCAGGAAAATCGATTCTTGTGGATTCACTGGAGCTGCTGCTGGGCGACAGGGCGGACAAGGCTCTGGTGCGTACGGGCACGCAGTCCGCAGAGGTTGAAGGTGTGTTTTTTGTGCGCCCGGAGGTGCGCCGAAAGGTTTTCGGGCTTCTTGATGTGCCTACGGAGGAGGAGCTGGCGGTAAGAAGAACGCTTGCGGCGGACGGACGCAGCACCGTGCGCGTAAACGGACACGCGGTTACGCTCTCCATGCTGCGTGCAGCCATGGAATATGTGGCGGATATATACGGCCAGCACGAAAGCACGGCGCTGCTTCGAAAGGAAAACCATATCAGACTACTGGATGCCTATGCGCATGAAAGGCTGAAGGAACAGCTGGCAGAGTGCGCAGAGCTGTATTCCGGGTACAGCGAAATAAAGCGCCGGCTGAGCGCCGGGTACGGCAGCCCCGAGGAAAGAGCACGCAGAATGGATATGCTGCGCTTTCAGATAGACGAAATAGAGGCAGCCGCAATAGAGGAGGACGAAGAGGCGCAGCTGTATAAAGACAGAGAACGCCTCAGAAATGCAGAAAGAATAGCCGAAGGCATAAATGCCGCGCACGAGGCGCTTAACGGGGAGGAGGACGGTGCGTGTCAGGCGCTGAGCGTTGCGGTAAAAGCCTTGCGGGAAGCGGCAGGAATGGATGAGAGTCTGGCAGAGTTTGCACAGCGTCTGCAGGATGCGCTTTACGAAGCGGAGGATATATCGCAGGAGCTTGACAATATTTCGCAGTATGAGCAGGGCGAACAGAGTCTGGAACAGCTGGAGGAGCGTATAGAGGAGCTTAAGCAGCTTAAAAGAAAGTACGGAGCCGGCCTTGCAGAGGTGACGGAGTATGCAAAAAATGCGCGTGCCGAGCTTGAGGAACTGGAAAATGCGGAGGATACGGTGCTCAGGCTGGCATCGGACATGGATAAAACGCGCACCCGTCTTTACGAATGCTGTGTCAGGCTGGATGCATTGCGCCGAGAAGCGGCAGCGGAGCTTGAGCATACACTGTTAAAGGAGCTTAAGCTGCTGGGCATGAAAAGCGCGGTGTTTTCGGTGGAATTTGCGCCCCTGCCGCCCAAAGAGCAGGCAGTGTTCACTCCGGAGGGGATAAGCGAAGCGGAGTTTCTGTTTTCGGCAAACCTCGGAGAACCGCTCAAACCCCTGTACAGAGTTATTTCCGGCGGTGAAATGAGCAGGTTCATGCTGGCATTAAAGAGCATAATGGCGGATTGCGACAATATTGACACTATGGTCTTTGACGAGATAGATACCGGCATCAGCGGCCGTATGGCGCAGGTAACGGCGGAAAAAATGGCGGGGATAGCCATGGGACATCAGGTGCTGTGTGTTACGCACCTGCCGCAGATAGCTGCAATGGCGGACAAGCACTTTTTTATATCAAAAAGCGAACGCGACGGAAAAACCGTAACCGAACTGGAAGAGCTGGACAGCGACAGACGCTGCGCCGAGATAGCACGGCTTGCCGGAGGCGAGCTGACAAAAATCGCGCTTGCCCATGCGCAGGAAATGCTTAAAGCGGCGCAGGAGTATAAAATGCGGGTCGGCAAACGGTAATAATAAAAGCATTTCGGCCGGGGGCAATGCCCCGGCCTTTTGCATGCCCGCAAGGGCGGAACGGCATAAGATGCGGCGCTTTAACCCTTGCTGCAGTGTTCAAGCCGGAAATCTCACTGACGGCCTTCAAATAGCTTACGGCGGCATCTGCTTTAGGCGGCTGCGGAATGAATATATCGGCTTAGGCATGAACAAGGACAGAAGCAAAGTCTGAAATATTTTGAAAAATACATGAAGCGACGGCGGAAAATCCGGCATTAAATAAGGGGTGCGCAATTCATCAAAATTCTTATAAATATTAATAAAATATTCATTAAAAATATTGGGAAAACTATTGACAAAAACAATTAACGGATATATACTTTCCTCAAGTTAGCACTCAAGGGGCGCGAGTGCTAACAAGGCCTGAATGTTACATAAAAAACAAAGGCAAAGAAGGGAGCGGCGCGAATATGGAACTTTCGGAGCGTAAAAAGAAAATCCTTAAGACCATAATCGACGACTATATCTCTACGGCAATGCCGGTGGGTTCAAAGACAATAGCCGAGCATATGGGCATGAGCATAAGCTCTGCAACGGTGCGCAACGAGATGAACGAGCTGGAAAGCATGGGCTATCTTGATCAGCCGCATACTTCGGCGGGCAGGATACCTTCGGACAAAGCGTTCAGAATGTATGTGGACAGCTTGCTGGAAATGACACAGCTCACCGCACCGGAGATAAGCTTTGCAAGCGATTATTATGACGAACGGATGGTGCAGACGGAGGCGGTGCTCAAGGCGGCGGCCTCGGCCATAAGCGAAGCTACGGATTATGTATCCGTGGTTATGGCGCCAAGGCTCAGCTCGGTTACAATAAGACATTTGCAGCTGGTGCCCATAAGCGACAATTCGGCGCTTGCGGTGCTGGTAACGGATGCCGGCGTAATCAGAGATACGCCCATCGCCTTTAATACTGCGGTCACGCCGGAACAGCTTGAAGATGTAAGCAAGGCGCTCAACAATATATTTGCAGGGCGCAGGCTGACATCGGAGGATCTGAACATTCATTCCGAGATAATGCAGGAGCTTAAGGGTCAGCGCGAGGTGTTCTCGCAGGTAACGGATATACTCCGCAGCCATTTGCTCACATCAGACACCGCTTTTACGGTGGGAGGCACGGCAAAGCTGCTGAGCCATCCCGAATACAGCGATGTTGAGCGCGCCCGGGATATGCTCCAGCTGCTGGACTCCGGCAGCGAGATAGGCTCTTTGCTGAAGGAATCCGACGGCGTGGAAATGAAGGTTTCCATAGGCAGCGAAAACCGCAGCAGCCGCCTTAAGGATTGCGCGGTAGTGACCGCAAGCTATAAGATAGGCGACAGGAACGCCGGAACAATCGGCGTTATAGGGCCTGTGCGCATGCAGTATGATAAGGTAATCAAGGTGCTCTCATATATGAAGCAGTCCCTTTCGGAGGTTCTGGGAAGCTCCGGAAAGCTTATTGAAGAGGGCAGTAAGGAGAAGGAAAATGAAGAAGGAAAAAACTGAGAAGCCGGAAAACGATCAGCAGGAGCAGCAGGAGCCTGCAAAGGAAACAAAAAATGCAGCTGCCGATCAGTATATGGACCCCGCAGAGGCTAAGGAGTGCACAGAGTGCAAATCACAGGCCGAGGATGAGAAGGCAAAGCTTCAGCAGAAGGTGGACTATTATATTGATATAGCACGCAGGACGCAGGCCGATTTTGAAAACTACCGCAAGAGAAATCTTTCTGCAAGGGCGGAAGCGCTTGCGGAAGGCAAGACCGAAACCGTCAAGGCTTTTCTTCCCGTAATCGACGATATCGACAGGGCGTTAAGCCATGTAAAGGAAGAGGATGCAATCTCCGAGGGCTTAAGGTTAGTGCGCCGGCAGATAGACAAAGCGCTGGGCAGCCTTAAAGTGGAGGAGATAGGCAGCGTGGGCGAAAAGTTCGATCCCAACTTTCACGAGGCCGTTATGCAGGTTCCGCCTCAGGAGGGGCAGGAAAGCGGCGTTATTGCCGAGGTATTCCGCAAGGGATACAAAATGGGTGATAAAGTATTGCGCTACACCATGGTAAAGGTCACGGAGTAGCAGAACAGCAAATGATATCTGATGCCCCAAAGGGCGTTGATATAAATTCCGAACAGCGTGTTCGGAGCCGAAAGACAAAGAATAAAAATAAAAAAATATATCGGAGGCATTTATTATGAGTAAGATTATTGGTATAGATTTAGGAACAACTAACTCCTGCGTTGCAGTTATGGAGGGCGGCGAGCCCGTTGTAATCCCCAATTCCGAGGGAAGCAGAACCACCCCTTCCGTGGTGGCGGTAAATAAGGACGGCGAGCGTCTGGTGGGTGCCATTGCAAAGCGTCAGGCGGTTGTCAATGCCGACAGTACGGTTATATCCATCAAAAGAGAGATGGGCACAAATTACAAGGCAAAAATGGGCGGCAAGGAGTATACGCCGCAGGAAATATCGGCTATGATCCTTCAGAAGCTTAAGGCCGATGCCGAGAGCTATCTTGGCGAGCCGGTTACTCAGGCCGTAATTACGGTTCCTGCATATTTTTCGGATTCTCAGCGTCAGTCCACGAAGGACGCCGGAAAAATCGCCGGTCTTGAAGTGCTGCGTATCATAAACGAGCCTACGGCGGCATCGCTTGCCTACGGTCTGGACAAAGAGGGCAACCACAAGATACTTGTATACGACCTGGGCGGCGGTACCTTCGATGTATCCATACTGGAGATAGGCGACGGCGTGTTTGAAGTGCTTGCCACAAACGGAAATACCCGTCTTGGCGGCGATGACTTTGATAACCGCATTATCAACTGGATGGTGGATGAGTTCAAAAAGAGCAACGGTGTAGACCTCTCCAAGGATAAAAAGGCTATGCAGAGGCTTAAGGAAGCTGCCGAGAAGGCGAAAATCGATCTTTCCGGCGTCATGAGCACCAGCATAAGCCTGCCGTACATTACGGTTTCCGACGGCGAGCCGCTGCATCTTGATATGACTCTTACAAGGGCTAAATTTGATGAAATGACGCATGACCTCGTTCAGGCCACCATCGAGCCTGTGCGCAAGGCACTCAAGGATTCCGGACTGACGCTGGATAAGATCGACAGAGTTATTCTGGTGGGCGGTTCCACAAGAATACCTGCCGTGCAGGCAGCCGTAAAGGAAATCACCGGCAAGGAGCCTTATAAGGGAATCAACCCCGATGAGTGCGTTGCCATCGGCGCGGCCATTCAGGCCGGCGTGCTTGCAGGCGAGGTGCATGATGTGCTGCTGCTGGATGTAACTCCGCTGTCCTTGGGCATTGAAACTCTCGGCGGCGTATGCACGAAGCTCATTGAGAGAAATACTACTATTCCGGCAAAGAAGAGCCAGATATTCTCCACTGCAACCGACGGACAGACCTCTGTTACCATACATGTTCTTCAGGGCGAGCGTGAAATGGCGGCGGACAACAAGACGCTGGGCAACTTCAACCTGGACGGCATCCCGGCGGCACCCAGAGGAGTTCCGCAGATTGAGGTAACCTTTGACATCGATGCAAACGGCATTGTCCATGTTTCCGCAAAGGATCTCGGAACGGGCAAGGAGCAGAAGATAACCATTACCGCAAGCACCAACCTCTCCGAGGCGGAGATAGACAAGGCCGTAAAGGATGCCGAGCAGTTTGCCGCGCAGGATAAGAAGAATAAGGAAGCCATCGAGGAGCGCAATAAGGCGGACAGCCTGGTATATCAGACCGAGCGCACGGTAAAAGAAATGGGCGACAAGCTTTCTGCCGAGGATACCGCAAAGATAAATGCGGAGGTTGAGAACACCAAGAAGGCGCTTGAAGGAAACGATACCGAAGCCATCAAGGCTGCAAGCGAAAAGCTTACAAATGTTTCTTATGAGGTGTTCGGCAAGATCTATCAGCAGCAGGCAGCCGCACAGCAGGCGCAGGGCGCAGCCGGAAACGGTGCGTCGGGTGCAGATCAAAGCAGCAATGAAGGCGGAGAAAAAGTATACGACGCCGACTACGAGGTAGTGGACGACAATAAGTAAAATTCACGCTTTTGTGTGAGTAAGCCCTGCGAAGCCGCAAAAAGCGGCTTCGCTTTGGGGTTTGCGGCGTAATTTCATAATAGATATTCAGCAAAGGCGGGAGAGGATTCCATGGCGGAAAAACGGGATTATTATGAGGTGCTGGGCGTAGCAAAAACGGCCAGCGAAGACGAGATTAAAAGTGCATACAGAAAGCTTGCCAAGAAATATCACCCGGACCTTAACCCGGGAAACGCTGAGGCAGAGGCCAAATTCAAGGAGGTCAATGAGGCCTACGGAGTGTTGAGCGATGCCGATAAAAGGGCAAAATACGACCAATACGGCACTGCGGATCCGCAGGCGGGTTTCGGCGGCGGCGGTTTTTCCGGCGGTTTCGGCGGCTTCGGCAGCGGTGGCTTTTCCGGCGGGTTTGAGGATATATTCGAGAACATATTCGGCGGTTTTACAGGTTCAAGACGCAGCAATAACGCCCCGGAACAGGGCCGTGATCTTAGGGTTGATATGGAGTTGACCTTTGAGGAAGCGGCTTTCGGAGCAAAAAAAGAGATAAACCTTACCCGCGAGGAAAGCTGTGACGAGTGCGGAGGCAGCGGGGCCGCAAAGGGCACTACCGCAGAGGTGTGTCAGGCTTGTCATGGCAGCGGTCAGGTAAGAACCACACAGAACACCGTTTTCGGAAGCTTTTCTTCCACGCAGCAGTGCACGGCCTGCCACGGAACAGGCAGAATAATACGCACTCCCTGTAAAAAATGCGGCGGCAAGGGCAGAATTCGCCGTGCGCGCAGAATCAGCATAAATGTTCCTGCGGGCATAGACAACGGGCAGGCCATTACATTGCGCGGAGAGGGCGAGCAGGGTAAACGCGGCGGTGCAGCCGGAGATCTTTATGTATATTTCTCCGTGAAGCCGCACAAGCTCTTTAAGCGCCGCGGCAACGATATCTATCTTGAGGTCGCAGTAAGCTTTGCAAACGCGGCTTTGGGTGCGGAGATTACCGTGCCTACGCTGGAGGACAGCATAAAATACAAAATACCGGAAGGCACACAGCCGGGTACGGTGTTCAGAATACGCGGAAAAGGCATTAAAAGGCTGGGCGGCAACGACCGCGGCGATATGTATATAACGGTGGGTGTTGAGATTCCGCGCAGGCTTTCGTCAAAGCAGAAGGAGCTGCTGCGCGCTTTTGATGACAGCGTCACCGGCAACGAGCCGCAGGAAAAGAAAAGAGGAATATTCGGCGGTAAGTAATTTATTTACCGTATCAGAGCGTACTGCGCTTGCGCGGTGCGCTCTTTTCTGTTAAAATAAAATTTCAGAAAAATGCATTTTCCGGCTTTGCGTTTTTTCAAAGGTGCAGCCGGGATAAAGCGGCTTGCGAAATGTATTTACGGGCTTAATGTTTTGAAGTGGGAGATTAATTATATGGATTGGATCGAGCTTGTTGTAAGCACTACTCACGAAGCGGCAGAGGCGGTGGGAGGCGCGCTGTATTCCTGCGGTATAAGCTGTTGGGCTACGGAGGATAAAGCGGACCTTGAGGAGTTTATGCATAATAACACGGAGCTGTGGGATTATGTTGACGACGAACTGCTAAACGGTGACGAAACAGTAAAGGTGAAGGTTTACCTTCCCGATGACAGACAGGGCCGAGATACGCTCATAATGGTCAAAAGCGCGCTGGAGCAGCTGGGACTCAACGAAAAAGAGCTTAACACCGGCAGCCTTGCAATGAGCGTGAACAGCGTGAACCAGGAGGATTGGGCAAACGAATGGAAAAAATATTTTCATCCCATAGAAATCGGGAAAAAGCTGACGGTTTGTCCCTCGTGGGAGGAGTATGACAATAAGGACGGCAGAAGCGTGCTGTATATTGATCCGGGCTGTGCCTTCGGTACCGGCGGACATGCCACAACAAAGCTTTGCCTTATGCTGCTTGAAGGCATGGATTGCAGGAATAAAAAAGTTCTGGATGTAGGCTGCGGAAGCGGAATACTTGCAGTGGCGGCGCTGCTGCTGGGGGCGGATAAAGCAGTAGGGGTTGATATCGATTCGGCCGCAGTCCCGGTGGCGGCGGCCACTGCCGAGCTTAACGGCGTGCAGGAAAAGGCGGAGTTCCGTCAGGCTGATCTTGTAAAGGGCATTACGGGAAAATATGATATTATAACGGCAAACATAGTCGCGGATATTGTTATCCGGCTTACTCCGCAGATACCGGCACTGCTTGCACCCGGCGGAAAATATATTGTATCCGGCATAATCGATGAGCGAAAGGCGGAAGTGATAAAATGCCTTGAAGATAACGGGTTTACCGTACTTGGTGCGCCTGATGAGGCGGGGTGGACGGCAATATGCGCCTGCGCAGCCGAACAATGAACCTGCCTTTTATGAGCATATCGGCATTTATACATTAACTGCCGACTGTTTCAAAGGTATATTACACAAAAGGAGACGCGCAAAATGGGAAAGATCTGCGGCGGCATACTGGACAGAGTGGGAAAAACACCGCTTGTACAATTGAACTCATATTGCCTGAATATGCATGTAAAGCCGAACGTATATGCAAAGCTGGAATGTGAAAATCCTGGCGGAAGCATGAAAATAAGGGCGGCGCTGTATATTATCGAAAAGGCGGAACGCCGGGGAAAGCTCGGCGGGCATAAGGCGCTTGTTATTGAAGCGGCCGTGTACAACACGGCGGTGGCGCTGGCTGTTGTATGTGCTGCAAAGCAATACAAGCTTGTAATAGTTATGCCGGATATAAAGGAAAAGCGGGATTATTCCCTTCTCAGGGCATACGGAGCGCAGGTGGTGCTTACTCCCGGAACGCAGGGAATGGCGGGAGCAGGCAGAATGGCGGATGAAATGTGCAGAAGAAATCCTCACGCATTCCGGCCGCGGATATATAACAATGCTGCCGCGCCGGCGGCATACCGCTCAGTGGCGTCGGAAATATGGCGCGATACAGAGGGACAGGTGGATATTTTGGTGTGTGGCGTGGGCAGCGGCGCCGCTATAACGGGCATAGGCGAGGCGCTTAAAAGAAAAAAACACTCGGTGCAGGTTGTGGCGGTGGAGGCTGAGGAAACAAAGCAGGCGGCCGTTACGGGAAAAAATCGGGCGGAGCACGGTATATTCGGCATAAATAACGGAGAAATGCCGCCGTTGCTGAACGCGGATATTGTTGATGAAATATATCCCGTCAGCAGTGCCGATGCCTATTCCGGCTGCGTCAGCATAGCGGCAAACGACGGTGTGCTTGCCGGTATTTCCTCCGGGGCTGCGGTATATGCCGCCGTACAGCTTGCGCGGATCCCGGAGAATGAAAACCGTATGATAGTGGCGCTGTTGCCCGATACGGGAGAGAGGTATCTGTCAACAGGCTTGTTTGATTGTAACGATAACTACATAGTCATGCAATAAGCAATCAATACGCTGTAAATTCTGCTGATCAAGTACGAAAAGCAGAAGGGGAATGTGTTGGATATATAATTCGGCGAGCTTTGCAGACAAATGCATTTTGGGCAGCTTTTACAACTGAATAACTGAATACAATTACCGATCGGCAGCAGAATATCTTTGTTATGCAGGCTTTGATTATGCGGATCTTCGGCATGAGCCGTGCATATGCTGACATGGGAGGCGCGCTATGGGAAGAAAAATTGTTTTGCTTGTGTTCGGAATTGCTGTTCTGCTGCTGATACTGTTTGTGTTTTGCGGTGAATTAAAGCCGCTGCCCGCTGTGCTGGGCGGCGGCTTGCTGCTGCTGTTTGATCCGCTTAATTCGCGGCTTAAAAATTCTTCGCTGCTTTTCAGGGCATTTGTGTGCGGCGTTATGGCAACGGGCGTGCATTGTCTGTTCGTGCTTTTTAACTTGCTTCCCGCAGGCATGATGTTTTCCGATTGCCGTTTCGGATGGCTGTTTGCTCTTGCCGTTTGGACGGCGGTGTGTATTCCGACATTGCTGTATTTCGAAATGCTCAACGGCCTTAATAAAGGTGCGGAAAGCAGGGGATAAGTGCGAAATATATTATATTAAGGCTTGAAATTGAAATGCGGATATAGTATAATCAATTTCGGCAGCATTGCGCGGCATTTGCTGCCTTATGATGCGTTTGGGACTACTGTTTTGACGCACAACGGAATATGGGAGAGGATGGGATGTATGAATTTTTACAGGAAAATGCTGGTGTGGATCACCGCGCTTGCGCTTGCGGCGGGGTGTGCAGCCTGCAGTCCGGCGGAAAGCGGAACTGCAAAACCGGGAGAAACAAAAGGCGGCGGCGAGGCGGTAAATGCGCCTAAGGATGTATCAGAAACGGCGTACGGCGACGGCTATAATGTAAACATGCTTGTGGGAGTGGATCAGTTCGGGCGCACATTTGATATCACCGGCGGAACAAAATCCGACAAGAAGGTGGGAATATTCTATTGGCCGTGGATAGGTCAGCCTGCGGCAACGGATGTTTACGACGCCACAAAAATACTTAAAGAGTACGGCAAAGATGTGCTGTTTCACGAAACCTCGGATGTATCGCCGGACGGCCAGCCGCATTTTTGGGGCGAGCCGCTTTGGGGCTATTATAACAGCGCGGATGAATATGTGATTCGCAAACAGATGGAGTTGCTTACCTCTGCGGGAATTGATTTTATCGCTTTTGATACTACCAATGCCATAACCTATCGGAATGTGTATATGAAAGTTGCAAAGATCATTTCCGAGCTTATCAGCGACGGGTGGAATCCGCCCAGAATTACATTTTATACACACAGTTATTCAATAGATACGGTACGCAAACTGTACAGCGAATTTTATAAGGCAAAGAAATACCCGGAAAGTTGGTACATGGTGGACGGAAAGCCTATGATGATAGGCTATACGGATCCCGAGCTTGATAAAAAGGCGGCGGCATCAATAGGCGATACAAAATACAATCCGGGCACCTACACACAGAAGATAAGAAATTTCTTTACCTTCCGTAACCCCAACTGGCCGGGAGAGTACCTTGAAGACGGCTTCCCGTGGTGTGAGTGGAGCTATCCTCAGCCGGTGCACGGGGATATGATAAATGTTACCGTGGCGTCGCATCCCATGGTGCCGATGAGCTTTTCCCTTACAAGGGAGGGATGGAAAAACTGGGGACGCGGATACGATCCGGAAAAGGATCTTAATATTTCGGCAAACGCGCAGAAGGGGACCTTCTTTCAAAAGCAATGGGATGTTGCACTTGCCGCCGACCCCGGCACTGTTTTTGTGGGAGGCTGGAATGAGTGGATAGCCTATAAGCAAATATATGACGGGGAATATATGCTCTGCGATGCGGCAAGCATGGAGTATTCCCGCGATATTGAAATGATGAAGGGCGGCTATAACGATGCCTTTTACATTCAGCTTATAAAGAATGTGCGCGCATACAAGGGCCTTGAGACGGAAAAAATAGATTCCGGAGAAAAGACAATAGATGTAAACGGCTCTCCGTCGCAATGGGATGCCATAAGTGTTGTGTACAGGGATATCGGTAAAGAGAATTACGGGCGCAATTACATGGGGGTAACGCGCAAGGTCAAATATACAATGGAGGCTCCCAGAAACAACCTGCAAACCGTAAAGGTTACCAAGGATGCCGACAATATATATTTCATGGTGGAGTCGGATGCCGATATAACGGAAAATGACGGCAGCGGAAATTGGATGAACATTTTCATGACGGCGGGCGAAGTGCGGAACACCGGCTGGGTGTGCTACGATTATGTTATAAACCGCAGCAGTGAAAACCAAACGGCAATAATCGAAAAGCTGGATGCAGACGGAAACGGCACCAAGGTGGGGCTGGCGAAGATATCTGTTCAGGGTAAATATATGCAGCTGGCCATTCCCAGAAGCGCGGTCGGCCTTCAGGACAGCAATACCTTCTATTTCAAGGTAGCGGACGGTGTGGAGCACCCGGAGGATATTATGGATTATTATGTCACCGGACGCTCGCTCCCCATGGGCAGGCTGAGCTTCAAATTTGTCGGCTGATATGAAAACGAAAAACGGCATTTTTATGTGTAAAAATAGCCGGTATATAAAAACCATCATGGCGAAAGCCGTGATGGTTTTTGAACTTTTTGCAGTATTTGCGGTGTACGCAGATGTAAATTATAAAGTATTAGCCGCCTCTTTTTTGGAAAAAACCGTATAAAAACGGCTGTGTTTATGGGCAAGCGCCGATGTGTTTTATTTAAGACCGAGCAAATGCATGGCGTTGAGCCCCAAAACGGCTTCCTGCTCGCCTGAGGTAAGCGGCACACGATAAAAACGCTCAAGCTCCTCCTTGGCGCAAGTAAGGGGGTAATCGGTGCCGAACAGAACGCGCTGTGCGCCGTGTTTTCTTATAAGGCGCGCCATTTCATCATAACTCAATCCGCAAAATGAACTGGAAGTGTCGATATAGCAGTTTTTGCCGATAATATATTTTTCCGCGTCCTCCCATTCGGAATAGCCGCCCATGTGAGCTGCGATCACGGTAAGCCGGGGGAACATTTCCAAAACTTTTGCGATCTTTGCGGGCTTTGAAAAAACGGTGTTGCGGTCGCCTACATGAATAAGCACGGGAAGGCGGCCCTGGCAGGCATCGTATATGCGCAGCATTCCGGGGCAAAGGGCATCCGCATGCTGAAAATCCGGATGCAGCTTTACGCCGTGCAGCCCAAGCTCCGCTATGCGGTCGGCCTCGGCGTATATATCTTCAAAATCGGGATGCAGCGTACCCAGAGAAACAAGGTACGGGTTTTGCTTTTGCGCAGCTGCAAGCCAATTGTTTATATTTGTTACCTGCTTTGCCGCCGTGGCGGTAGAGCAGACTACAAGCCGGGTTACTCCCCCTTCGTGGGAGGAGGCTATAAGGTCGTCAAGCGTTCCGTTTCCGTACATGGGAAGATGGTAATAATTCTCAAGGAAATCGCGCGCCTTTTTTGCAATTGCATCGGGAAAGGCGTGGGCATGAAAGTCGATTATGTTCATATTGCCTGTGCGTCCTTTATCAAGTAAAATAGTCATGATCGGCCACGACCGGCTGCCCGGAGGGGCGCGTGCGGATAATTGCGCCGACATCTGCGTATTATAGCGCAAAATATGAATTTTGAAAATGTATTTTATCCGTTTATGCGGGAAAATGCGCGGCTTTACTGTGGTAAATAATTGTGCGGTATGATATAATAAATCAGTAAAAATACGGTTTTTGTACAAGCAAACGGCGCTGATTATACGATTCATGTAAAATGCGTTTGCGAAAACGGAGGAAAATATGAGAGCGATAGTGACTGTGCTGGACAGCTTTGGCGTGGGAAGTCTGCCGGATGCGCAAAATTACGGAGATGCCGGAAGCAATACGCTTTTAAGCTGCGTAAAGGCGGGCGCAAGGCTTGAAAATCTTGCCCGCATGGGGCTTTTTGACATAAACGGGTGCGGGGAGGCGGGACAAATCGCACGGGCGGCAGGAGGCGGCCGCAGCGCGCTTTATGCAAGAGCGGCCGAGATATCGGCGGGCAAGGATACCACAACGGGGCATTGGGAGATGATGGGAAAGGTGCTGGAGAAGCCGTTTCCGCTGTTTCCGAGCGGTTTTCCGCAGGAAATAATAAGCCGGATAGCCGAGATTTCCGGGCGCCCGGTGCTTTGTAATGCTCCCGCCTCCGGCACTGAGATTATTAACCGATTGGGTGATGAACAGCGTGCGCTGGGCGGAATTATTGTATATACTTCGGCGGACAGCGTTATGCAGATAGCCGCGCATACCGATACCGTGCCGGTAGAGAAGCTGTATGATATATGCCGCAAGGCGCGCGGCATAATGCAGGGAAAATACGGGGTGGGAAGAATAATAGCAAGACCCTTTGACGGTGAAAGCGGCGCATATAAGCGCACAGCGCAAAGGCATGATTTTGCGCTGGATCCGGGGCCAACATTTCTGGATCTTGTTAAGCAATCGGGCATGGAGTGCGTCGGAATAGGCAAAATATCGGACATTTTTGCCGGGCGCGGCCTTACCGCAAGCCTTCCGGCCAAAGGAAACGAAGCCTGCATTGCTTGCCTGCGCGAGGAGCTGAAAAGGGACTTTGACGGCCTTATATTCTGCAATTTAGTGGATTTTGATATGCTCTACGGGCACAGAAGGGACGTGCAGGGGTATGCGCGGGCGCTGGAGAGGTTTGACGGGGAGCTGCCCGGGCTGCTCAGCGAAATGAAAAAAGGAGATATTTTTATTATCACGGCGGACCACGGATGCGATCCCGGGTTTGGCGGGACGGATCACACCAGAGAATATGTGCCGATAATATGCGCAGGAGGCGGCTTTTCGGGCAATATGGGCACTTTGCGAGGGCTTGGATGCATTGGAGCATCCTGCGCTGCATGGCTGGGGCTTGACTATTCGGGATACGGTCTGCACGGGGAATCCTTTCTGCAAAAATGAAAAAATATGCATAAAAAGCATTAAAAAAACGCTAAAAAACCGTGTAAAAACGCTGCAAAAACGCGTAAAAAACATGCAAAAAACGAAATTAAAAATTAAAAGCCGGAATTTTTGAAAAAGACCGGTGCTGAGGAAAAGGAGAGTGCGATATGAATAGTGAATGCAATTCCGATGCCGTGAGAGCAGCACGGGAGCTGCTGGAATGTGCCGGAGGGGTTCCCGACTGTGCGGTGGTGCTGGGGTCGGGCTTGGGACAGTGGTGCGAAAAATTTGAGAGGGCGGTGAGCATGCCCTACTGCAAGGTTTACGGTATGCCGGTATCAGAGGTGAAGGGGCACGGCAACCGTTTTGTTCTGGGAAGGCTGGGAGAAAAAACGGTGCTTGCAATGCAGGGACGCGTGCATTACTATGAAGGGTATTCTGCGGCACAGACGGCGTATCCCGTAAGAATAATGGGAGAGATGGGAATAAAGCATCTGGTGCTTACCAATGCTGCCGGCGCGGTGAATGAGAGCTTTTGTCCGGGAGACATAATGCTTATAAGAGATCATATAAATTTTTCCGGGCATAATGCGCTGCGGGGAGCGCGGGACGGCTTTGTTTCCATGAATGGGGTGTACAGCGGTGAAATGTGCGCCTTGGCGCATAAGGCTGCGGCGCGGACGGGAATGGCGCTTCGGGAAGGGGTGTATTTTTACAGTGTGGGCCCATGCTATGAAACCCCGGCGGAGATACGGGCAATAAGACTTCTTGGCGGGGACGCGGTGGGAATGAGCACCGTGCACGAGGCCACCGCTGCGGCACAGCTGAAAATGAAAACGGCCGGGCTGTCCCTTATTACGAATATGGCGGCGGGAATCACCGGCCGCGAGCTGAGTCACGGGGAGGTGCTGGAGACGGGAAGGCAGGGCGCGGAGAGGTTTGCCGCTCTTTTGGAGGCGATGATACGCGCACTGTGACGCGCCTTTGCGTTTATGGCACATTATGAATAAAAACGGCGCTTTTGCATATGCTATCGCGTGCAAGGGAGGTCGGAAAATGAAAACAAGAACAGGATTATTTGCGCTTATTACGGCGCTGCTGCTTTTATGCGCCCCGGCGGCGTTTGCCGCGCCGGAGACGGCGGACACCGCACCGACAATTGAGGATGCAAAGGCTGCCGTGCTTGTGGAGTATTCCACGGGCAAGATATTGTATGAAATGGAAGCGGACAGGCGTCTGCCTGTTGCGAGCATGACAAAAATGATGACGCTGTGCATTTTGTTTGATAAAATTGACGCAGGGCAAATGAGCTTGGAGGATGAAGTGCAGATAAGCCCGGCGGCTGCGGCAATGGATGGCTCCGAGGTGTTTTTGGAGGAAGGAAAAAGCTATAAGGCAAGAGAGCTTATAAAAAGCGTGATAATCGCAAGCGGAAACGATGCCTGCGTGGCTTTGGCAGAGCATGCGGCGGGAAGCGAAAGCGGATTTACGGCGCTTATGAACAAAAAGGCGGAGCAGCTGGGAATGAAGAACACGCATTTTTCCAATTGCACGGGGATGCCGGCGGCGGAGCATTATTCCACGGCGAGGGATATGGCGGTATTGGCACGGGAGCTTGCGGGACATGAGCTGTTTTTTTCCTGGAGCGGAAGGTGGATGGATAAGCTGGAGCACTCAGGAGGAAGAGTGACAGAGCTTGTGAACACAAACCGGCTGGTGCGCTTTTTTGACGGCTGCGACGGAATGAAAACCGGCTACACTGCGGAGGCGGGACATTGTGTAACGGCAACGGTTAAAAAGGGGGATATGCGGCTTATAAGCGTTATAATAGGCGCCGGCACCGGGCAGGGGCGTTTTGATGATGCGCGGGCGCTTATAAATTACGGCTTTGCGGAGTTTACGCTTGTAAAAAAAGAGGCGGATATTGCAAAAAGCATTGAGCTTAAGGGCGGCTATGAGCCGCAGGTGCAAATAGAAGGAGAACCGCTGTGCGCCGTATTATCAAAACGGGAGGCACAGGAGGCGGAAGTGACCGCGGAGCTTGAGCAAAGCGTGAAGGCGCCCGTAAGAGCCGGTGACCGGGTAGGACGGCTGAGCCTTGTTGTGCGCGGGCGGACGGTGGCGCAGGCGGAGATAAAGGCGGCGGAAGACTGCCCGGAGGCGACGGTGGGCGGATATTTTCTGAAGATGGCGGCGCATTGGTAAGAATAGCTGCAAAGCCGCAAAAAATATGAACACAAAGGCGAAAGAAAGCTTTCAAAAGGGGACCGGCACTGCGGCCCCCTTTTGAAATCATGAGCGGTGAGCCCGGCGCAGGATATCCTCCTGCGGAGTGATATAATAGGTGGTTTCGTTTTCGTATATTACCATGCCGGGGCGGGCTTTGCGCATTTTATGTACGAATTTTGCGCGCGTGGCCGCCACTGCAATCTTGGAGCCGCCGCGGGCGGAGGAATAATAGGCAGCCAGCATGGCGCCCAGCTCAAGGGCCTCCCGCGAGGGAGCATCGGAGCGGATTATTACATGGCTGCCCGCTCCCTGTCGGATATGCAGCCACATTTCCTCGGGGCGAGCCGTGCGCAGCGTTAATTCGTCATTCTGAAGGTTATTGCGCCCTACAAGTATCTCCGTGCCGTCGGAGGCTTCAAAACGCATGGGGGAGGAAGCGGAGGCGGAGACGGAATTTTTTTCGGGGCGCTTCGGGGGGTGAAGATAGCCTTGCTGGATAAGCTCGGTGCGTATTTGTGCAAGCTGGGAAACATCGGTGCAGTTTTCAATTTCCACAAGGACGGAGGAAAGATAATCGTATTCATCATCGTTTACGCGCATTTGCTCTGCAAGCATGCGGGAGGCGGTGCGCAGCTTGGAATACTGCCGGAAGTATTTTTGGGCGTTTGCCTGAGGAGAAAAACGTATATCAAGCGGGATAGTGACCGTTTGCGATTGAGGGGAATAATAATTAATTACGGTCACGCTGTCGCTTCCCCGTTTTACGCAATGAAGATTGGCGGTAAGCAGCTCGCCGTAAAGGCGCAGCTGCTCCATATCCTTGCATTCCTCCTGCTTTTGAAGGTAGATGCTTTTTTTCTTTTCGCAGCGCTGCACAGCGGCGCGGATGCGGTCATGCAGCTCGCGGGAGACGCAATGCGTGTGGCTGAGCATATCGCGCGCGGCGTAAAAATCGTCCAAAAGAGAGGAAAAGGAGGGATAGGGCTGTGCCTCGGGAAAGGTATTATAGGCAAAGGGCAAAAAGTCCGAAAGCTCACCGTTGACCGTTACGGCCATGGGAGTGTAGGCTTTGCTGCGCACCTTGGACATGTAGCCTTCAAGGCCGCAGGCATCGACTGCGGCTTCCTGCGCAGCCTGCTTTGAAAAGCCGGTGAAGGTGCGGAACACCTCGCCTGCGGTATATTGAGGACGGGAGACAATGAAATTTGCGATATTTTCCGCCGTCGGCTCCAGCTTATCCTGAGAAGGCGGGTCGATATAAGGAAGATGCGGCTGCACAAGGCGCATTCTTGACATATCGGGACCGACACGCTTTAGGGAATCGATTATATTGCCGTCCGCACCGATGAGAATCACATTGCTGTATTTTCCCATAAGCTCGACGGCTATGCGCTTAAGGGAGACATCCCCCATTTCATCGCCGGAGAGAATATCAATATATACAACGCGCTCGTTTCCTTTTTGTGTTACGGAGGATATGCGCCCGCCGGTGAGATGCTTGCGCATCAGCATGCAGAAGCCGGGCGCGGTCTGCGGGTTATCGTAGCGTGCGCGGGTAAGGTGCAGGCGGGGACCGCTGCCCACGGTGAGCAGCAGCTTTTTCGTGCTGCCCTCCGAACGCACCGAAATAAGCAGCGTATCGGGGCGCGGCTGCTGAATTTTATCGATTTTTCCGTCCTTGAGCTCACGGGAGAGCTCATCGGCTATTGCGCCGAGGGTTATTCCGTCCATTGGCATAAAACAGTGCCTCCAAGCGTTAAGTATGATATTATGGTTATAGTGTTTATGGTTTATGGTGTCGGCGATATTGCAGACGCTGCGGCGTTTATATTGCGGTTTGCAGCGGGCAAGAGCGCCGGCGCGGATGCCTGCGGCGTGCGTTCTAAAAGCGCCGGGCGTATGCGGCAGAAGCGTGCAGATAAGCGCACGGCAAGTCCGTAAAGGCCGCGACCCGTGATACGGGCGGAGCCAAAGCAGAGAATTTGACATATAGATGCGGTATATGACAGAAAACTCTTGCGGTTTTATCGGCAATATGATACACTATATTGACCATTTTGTGAATACAATTTCGATAACTTTTTGGAGGAATGAAATATGTGTACGTTTGAGAAGAACGAAAAGAATCAGGCTGTCATTACCGTTACGGTAAGCGGTGAGGAATTCGAAAAGGCAATTGAGCAGGCTTATCACAAGACGGCAGGACGGTATGCCATAGCCGGCTTCCGCAAGGGCAAGGCTCCCCGCAAGCTTATTGAGAAGTATTACGGCGAGGGCGTATTCTTCGAGGACGCTTTCAATGAGGTTTGCGGCCCTGCTTACGGCAAGGCGCTGGATGAGCTGAAGCTTATACCGGTGAGCCGTCCGGAGATAGACATCAAAGAGATCAAGGACGACAAGAGCGTGGTGTTTACTGCAACGGTTGATCTGAAGCCCGAGGTGGAGCTTGGCAAATACAAGGGTATAAAAATCGAGAAAAATGAGTATACTGTATCCGATGAGGATGTGCAGCGCGAACTGGATGCCGCACTTGACCGTGCAAGCCGTATGGTAGAGGTGGAGGGCCGTGCCGTTAAGGAGGGCGACACCGTAACCCTTGACTATTCCGGAAGTGTGGACGGAGTGAAGTTCCCCGGCGGAACGGCGGAGAACCAGACGCTGGTGATAGGCTCGCACACCTTTATTCCCGGCTTTGAAGAGCAAATGGTGGGCATGGAGATAGGACAGGAGAAGGACATTGAGGTGAAATTCCCCGAGGATTACCATGCGCAGGAGCTTAAGGGCAAGGATGCGGTGTTTGCCGTTAAGGTGCACGGAATTAAAGAAAAGCAGGTTCCCGAGCTGGATGACGAGTTTGCAAAGGATGTAAGCGAGTTTGACACGCTGGAGGAGTACAAGGCGGGTATCCGCGCAAACCTTCAGAAAAAGAATGAGGAGCGCGCCGACAACGAGTATGAAGTGAAGCTGGTGGATGCTGTCTGCGATGAGGCTAAGGTGGAGATTCCGGAATCCATGATTGAGCGTCAGCTGGATTATCAGATGAACGATATGGCTATGCGCCTGAGCTATCAGGGAGTATCCATGGAGGATTACTTCAAATATACCGGCTCTGACGAAAAGCAGATGAGGGATATGTATCGCCCCGATGCCGAGAAGACCGTAAGACGCCAGCTTGTGCTTGAGGCGGTGAAGGATGTGGAGAAGATAGAGGCTCAGCCCGAGGATATTGACAAGGAGCTGGCAAAATACGCCGAGATGTTCAAAAAGAGCGTGGAGGAGTATAAGGCGGGACTCAAGCCGGAGGAGTTAGAGTACTTTACCGACAGCGCCGTTGTAAACAAGACCCTGGAATTCCTTAAGGAGAACAACCAGGCAGTAAAGCCGGCGGCCAAGAAGGCAGCAAAGAAGCCCGCAGCGAAGAAAACGGCCAAGAAGGCGGCGGATGCGCAGGAAAAGGAAGCGGACGCAGCGGATGCCGAGCAGGCTCAGGAGAAGGAATAATACTTTTTTGATACGGAGGGAATGAGTAAGTGCTTATACCGTATGTAATTGAGCAGACCAAGAACGGTGAACGCTCCTACGACATATATTCCCGTTTGCTTAAGGACAGGATTATATTTTTAAGCGGCGAGATAAACAACGAGATGGCGGATGTGGCGGTTGCGCAGCTGCTGTTCCTTGAAGCGGAGGATCCCGATAAGGACATTATGCTTTATATCAACAGCCCGGGCGGACTGGTGACTGCCGGGATGGCGATATACGACACGATGAATTATATCAAGGCTCCGGTTTCCACGATAGTTATCGGCATGGCGGCCTCCATGGCTGCCGTGCTGCTGGCTGCCGGGACAAAGGGCAAGCGCGTGGCGCTGCCCAATGCGGAGATAATGATCCATCAGCCGCTCGGAGGCGCGCAGGGGCAGGCAACCGATATAGCAATCCAGGCAGAGCAGATACTAAAAAGCAAGAAAAAGATAAATCGGATACTGGCCGACTGCACGGGAAAGAGCGAGGAGCAGATAGCCGCCGACGTGGAGCGAGATCATTATCTGAGCGCCGATGAGGCACTGGAATACGGCCTTATCGACAATATTTTCAAATCGCATTAAAGGAGCAGCAAATGCCGAAATATGAGGACAATAACAGGGTGATACGGTGCACATTCTGCAATCGCACCCGCGAACAGGTGAAGCGCCTTGTGGCGGGCCCTCCGGGGATATTTATATGCGATGACTGCATAGAAGACTGTGTAGCGGCACTCAATGACAGCCGGGAGGATACGCCCTCGGCTGCGGGTGAGATAAACCTGCTGAAGCCGGCGCAGATCAAGGAGATACTGGATCAGTATGTCATAGGGCAGGATGAGGCAAAAAAGACCCTTTCCGTGGCGGTTTACAACCATTATAAGCGTATAACGGGCGAGCAGGTCAAGGATGATGTGGAGATTCAGAAAAGCAATATTCTGATGATCGGGCCGACAGGTACAGGTAAAACTTATCTGGCGCAGACCCTTGCCAAAATTCTGGATGTGCCCTTTGCAATTGCCGATGCAACGACGCTTACAGAAGCGGGGTATGTGGGCGACGATGTTGAGAACATTCTTCTGCGGCTTATTCAGGCTGCGGATTTCAACATTGAAAGGGCTCAAAGGGGCATAATTTATATTGACGAGATAGACAAGATCGCCAAAAAGAGTGAGAACCCGAGCATAACAAGAGATGTTTCGGGCGAGGGGGTGCAGCAGGCGCTGCTTAAAATACTGGAGGGCACGGTGGCGAATGTGCCGCCCAACGGCGGACGCAAAAACCCGTATCAGGAATTTATACAGATAGACACAACCAACATTATGTTTATCTGCGGCGGTGCTTTTGACGGGCTGGAGAAGATCATTGAGGATCGTATCGGCAGAAAAACGGTGGGCTTCGGCTCCAATGTGACGCAGCTGGCGCGCGGGGATCTGAGCAAGATGCTGGCGCAGGTGATGCCGCAGGATTTGATGAAATTCGGCCTTATTCCGGAGTTTATAGGGCGTTTAGCCTCTACGGTTACACTGCATGCGCTGGATGAGCAGATGCTTGTAAGGATACTTTGCGAGCCCAAAAATGCGCTTATTAAGCAATATGCACGCCTGTTTGATATGGACGGCGTAAAGCTGGAGTTTGAGCCGGAGGCACTGGAGGCGATAGCCAAGAGTGCGATATCCAGAAAAACCGGCGCGCGCGGCTTGAGGGCGATAATCGAAGAGATACTGATGGACGCGATGTTTACAGTGCCTTCGCAGGAGACGGCGGAAAAGTGCATTGTGACAAAGGAAAACGTGGAAAACCATACTATGCCGGAGCTTATTTGCCGGCAAAGCGGCGACGGCAAGACGGATAAGGTATCCTGAAAGGATGTTTTATAAAAAAGAGCGGGGTACCGCTCTTTTTTTATATCGCCTCGCCGTATCGCTCTTTTTATATATGGCGGTGGATGCGGCTGTTTGCGGGCATAATAAATATCCACCCGCATAGCGGGTGGTTTTTCATTTTCGGGCATAGCCCTATC
>ERZ827186.96-NODE-96-length-125599-cov-5.545785_pt1 | contig 125599 bp, 126 predicted proteins | sample MGYA00519918_ERZ827186 | MGnify/ENA primary metagenome ERZ827186 (study PRJEB31778, sample SAMEA3449275) | human gut metagenome | biome: human gut; feature: human-associated habitat; material: faeces | place: United Kingdom | collected 2010/2012 ...
GAGCAACTGACTCTTAATCAGTGGGTCCTGGGTTCGAGTCCCCGATGGTGCACCAGCGGCCCGTTGGTCAAGAGGTTAAGACTCCGCCCTCTCACGGCGGCATCACCAGTTCGATTCTGGTACGGGTCACCAAAGAAGAGTGCTAAAATCATTTGCTTACAGTGGCATTGTTGACGTTTAATAACGTAGAAAGTTTATAGTGTAAGCGATGGTTTTAGTTTATTTATTTTTGGAATCAAGATTAACAATCTTGATTTTTTTATGTTAAAAATCACCTATAATATAAAAATATTTTAAAGCGCCGTAAAATCGGCGCTTTTTTTATTTCATAATTTTTAGCTGAAAAATTATTTATCAATCGTACTACCTACTTGAAAACTAAAAACTTATGAATACAATTTAAAATCAAATTGGCACATTTCGGCTTTTGGCATCTAATTTTTTATAAGTTGAAATAATAAAATTGCAAAAAAGATTATTAATTATATCTACAAAAACAATAAATATAATCAATATTTTGACATAATATACCAAATATATTTGATAATTAAATATTAAACCTATAAATATGATAGAATTTTATATAATAAATAATTCAGGAGGTCATATTTATGGCATTTTATCAAAGATTGAAAGACTTAAAGGAGGACGCGGATTTAACTCAGGCGGAAGTTTCTGAAATAATTGAAGTATCCGCTAATCATTATGGAAAGTACGAACGCGGAGAAACTGATATACCATTTTCAAAAGCAATTAAATTAGCTGATTACTATAACGTTTCACTGGACTATATAGCCGGAAGAACAAATGACAAGACATTTATCAGTAATATATCTCCCTCGCTTTTTACTGAAAAATTCAGTCGGCTTAATAATAAAAATAGAGCAAGAATAGATGAAAGAATGTCTCAGATGTTAGAAGCACAAGGGAAAAAGGAGTAGGAAAACATATGCAAATTAACTATTTAAGAAACCGGAATATTAGATCTCCGACTCATTTCCCCAATACTTCAAAGCTTTTTTCTTACTTTTTTATAAATACAGCTCCCTCTTAATCCATCACCAGACTACTCAACATCCCCTTATCCATTTCGCAAACCGTATCGCACAAAATAGAAATATCCTCAGCAGAATGAGAAGCTATAAGAATAGTTTTTCCTTGCTCTCGGAAAAGTTTTAAATACCCGCGCATATCGGAAACACCCTCCTTGTCAAGACCGCTCATAGGCTCGTCGAGAATAAGTAAATCAGGATTTTCCATAATAGCCTGAGCAAGTCCGAGCCTTTGGCGCATACCAAGCGAATACTTACGAACATGACGTTTTAGATAAGGATCAAGTCCGACCTGTTCCATTGACTTAATAATTTCATTTTTACCGATTTTCCCTCTTAATCCTGCAAGTAATTTTAAATTTTTATAGCCGGAATAATATGGGATAAATCCCGGAGCTTCAATAATAATACCCATGTTCTCAGGGAAATCTATATCTTTTCCAATTTGCTTTCCACCAACTGTAATTATACCTGATGTAGGTCTGATAAATCCGCAGATACATTTCATCAGCATAGTTTTTCCGCTGCCGTTTCTGCCGATAAGACCATGAATCCTGCCTTCTTCAAAAGAAATATTTATAGATTTCAAAATATCAGTTTTTCCTATTCTTAAACTAACATTCTTAATATCAATAATCATATTACGTTCCCTCCTGTTCCGTATTTATGAATTGTAATCTGCGTAAAACAACGAGATTTGCAATGAATATTACCGTGATAATAACTGCAAAATAGACAAATGAATTTGCAACAGGAGTTATCGGTTCTCTAAGAATTTCTTTGTAATGAAGCCAAATTATCGAGTTAGCCATCGGGAAAATCCACATTGCAGGAGCCTTAATTGAACAGGTCATTACCCCGCAACCAATCACTAAAAATACGGTAAAAAGTCCCGCTGTACGCAAATATAACATCTTTAACATGCACAGGATTAATGATAAAAGAAAAAAATACATTGAAAGCAAAATTATAGTTTGGATTGCCGCAGTGACTATCGGAATCTGATTATACAAGTTTGAAGGCAATAATTGCGATACGAAATTTCCTGATTCTTGCGGAAAAGCCGCTTCATATTTTGTTATGGAGTTGCTCCAATGATTGCTCCAAACACCTTTGCCCATAATTAAGCAGCTTGTAAAAATAACAGCAATATAAGTAAAAATGCTCATTATGATAGACAATATCTGTCCTAAAAACCAGTTCAATTTTCCTGTTCGCTTTATAAAAAACAGCGTATTTCCGCCCATTATTGGAAAATCGCTTATTAGTATAAGAAACACGCACGGCATAAACATAACAAGCTTTCCTGAATTACCGACCGCTATAAACGGTTCTAAAATATTCAATGGTTCACCATATTTTTCAGCACGTCCTACAAGTGGCTCAATAACAAGTGTTTTAATAAATACAAGCATAATTCCAACAATAATTATACGCGGATTTGTTATAAGTTTTATAAACTCACAGCGGGCTGTATTCCATATAGCACGGATAGAAAACTTACTCCCCATAATCAAGCCTCCTATTCATTAAAAAGCAATATATAAAATATGCGGCACATAAAACTATACCGTTAAACAATAAAATATATTTTATATCGGCGCTGTAATCAAAGAGATTACCCAAAGCATTGGTATCAGTTATTGATAGTATTTTTAATAGTTTTGTGTTCGGATTTTCATAATTTGAGAATGCTTGTGCCGAAAGTATTCCATTGGATTGCATAAGTGCGTATTTCACAAAAAACGGTATGCAAATTATAAGATATTTATTTTTCATAAATCCTGTCAGAAAAAATGCAGGTATTGCAGATACCGCACCGAATGCGAACATTCCAAGAATTTTTTCACTAATTAAAAAAGGGTATCCGTATTGTAAAAAATCCGGGTAAAAATATGTAAGCGTCGATTCATAATTTGCAATTTTATCTGTAGAGTATTCCGAAATGTTTGGGAACATTAAAAAAATACAAACTCCAAAAATTATAAATCCTATAACAACCGCAAACCCGCCGGATAAAAATGCCGTGAGGAAATTTCCTGTGCTGAAACTCCATTTCGATGTACGGAATACAGAATAGCGTAACGCTTTTGATTCGCGTCCATCACATAAAAGCGGTACAAAAGCAAATGCCGCAACTATTGGTATAAACATCAAAACCCACGTTCCGTTTCCCGCACTGAACACAGCGAAAGAACACAATTGAGGATCTGTAAGAATATCTTTCCTGTCAAAATCAATCAATACGCTAATCACAGAATACGCTTGCATTTTTTGCGCGTCAAAATATACTTCGGAACAAAAGCACAAAATAACGGTCAATGAAATGCAAGCGTAAAAGCCGGGGCTTGTAAGGATTTTTTTAAAGTTTGAGGAAACAAGCCTAATAATTTTCATAGTCAACCTCATTAATCATATTTGTAGTATTCACAACTGCCTGTAACAGCATTGATATAGATAACATAGTTTAATTGGTCATTCGAATTTCTTGCCATGAACTTCCAGCACGCCGAAACGTCTAAACGATTATCGCTTTCTTCTATATGTTTCGGAACATAGACAAATTCTGCACGATTAACTGTCAATTGTACTACGCCGGACATCTCGTTCGATAAAGCGTCAACTGCCGATTCAAACGTAATTACTTCATCATGCTTTTGCGGTTCAAGTATATCATAAGCCCTATTAAATGCCATAATTGAATCAAGTTTATCACTTTCAATCATAAAAGCATGGGAAAAATAAAGTTTATAGTCAACAGATGTTTCACTGTCTATAGTCTGGAAGACCGTTGGTTCTTTTACGGGAAGAGAATCAAATCTGATATTATTGTAAACAGATGTCAAAAGGAAATGGTATCCATAGATTCCGTCGCCCATATCAACAATCCAGGTATCGGTAATATCCGCAGAAAGCTCTGGATTTGCTGCGCCTTTGTCAAATTCTTCCGTCAAATTTTCTTTTGCAAACTTTACAGCGTCCGCAAGTGCAACTTCTTTATCAAGCAGTTTATATATGTCATCACCGCTGAAATCTGACCCAAACGGCATTCGTATTCGCTCTGTTATTTTATTCTCATCGGCAGCACAATACATAGCAACCGTTTTACCTTTTTCGATATTTTTAATATCAAACGCTTTAGAGCCTGTAACCGTGTGTATACAGCCATTCGGGAACATCTGGACAAATAATTTCGGAGTCTGAACAAACATAAAAGGCGCAGCAAGTTCGCCGTTTAAGATTTGGTCTTTATAATCATAAAATTTTCCTACCAAAGCCTGATTATCATCTTCCGTATCGATATTGACGAGATATAATTCCTTTTTTTCATCTTCAGTAAGAAAACCGGGAAAGTATTTTTCAACAGTATCATCAAACCGCTTATAGACTTCCTCGCCCGATAAAGATGGTTTTATCGTCATTTCAAATGTTTCAACCGAATCGGTATCAGGGAATTCAACACTGAAATCCTTACTGAATTTTAGGTTATTAAAATCTTTTTTTATAACATTATCCTTTTGCTGCTCAATAGATTTATATATATTCTGCATATTGCTTTTTACATTTGATGATTCATTTTTATCAGTGCATCCTAAAAATGTACATGTTATTGCAGCAATAGCCAACATGGCGACAAAGTGAGATCTTCTCATAGGTAAACCTCCGAATATTTTCCACAAGAGAGCTATATAGCTCTCTTGTGAAAATATAAATTTTAATGCGATAAGGATAGCCTTTGGTTTAAAGGTTATAACCTATAGATCCATTAGCAACTATCTTATCACCTACACCTGTAAATTTAAATGTGATTAAATCAACAGAAATGGGGGAAATTTTAAATACGCTGGAATATCCTGTTGTCGTAATATTTAGTCCGCTTGGAGATACATTGACAGAACGGTTATTTGAGCCGCTAATGCTGGAACAATAAGTCTGATAGCCACCGCCGTATGTATGTATAGTACAACTATACGTACGATGTTGTCCCGGATTTTGCGGAGCGTCCGGTGTAACCAGTATGTTCCAACTGCTTTTTGATGTGTATGCGCTTGCGCTCATTCCCGAGATTCCAACAACGAGAGTAGCCGCAGCCATTAAGCTCGCTAAAATTTTTTTCGTCTTTTTCATTTGAAAAGTTCTCCTTTTTTAAAAATTTATGTAATAATTGAATTTTTAATACTCCGCGCGATAGTATTGAAATCCAACTAATACAACAATAAATATAATGTATTTCTGTATCTATAATATCGCAATTTACAAAATACAACTTAAATGTCGCAAATTAACATATCTATTTTAATTATATCTTAATATGTCAATAAATTCAAGGCATTTGTCCCGAATGCTAAAATATCGCCCTGAATGCCAAAAATCAATAAATAATAATTCCGTTAATACTTAGGCTCTGAATATATTATACATACGGATAAAATTATCCCAAGCAGATAGTAAAAAAATAAAGAACCGAGAATTAAAATCTCGATTCTTAAAAATATTTTTAAATAAAAAAGCATCGTTTACAACCGCTTGGAAGCTTAATGATACTGTACTTAATGCCGTAAACAGCCTATGAGCCAAGTCATTTTACCTTTCAAATATTAATCCCTTTTAAAAATATCCCTTGTATAAACCTTTTCTATTACATCATCAAGACTGCTGTCATAACGGTTTGCTAAAATTGCATTTGACTGTTTTTTAAATTCATCAAAATCATTTACAACAACCGAGCCGAAAAAAGTAGAATTATTTTTGAGTGCAGGCTCATATATAATAACCGTTGCTCCTTTTGCCTTTATACGTTTCATAACGCCTTGAATAGAGCTTTGACGAAAATTATCGCTGTTAGATTTCATCGTAAGTCTATACACTCCTATTACAACTCTCTTTTCACTGTTGATATTAAAATTACTATTTGACGAATAATAGCCGGTTATCTCAAGTATACGATCTGCAATGAAGTCCTTACGTGTGCGATTAGATTCAACAATAGCCTCAATCAAATTTTCCGGAACATCAGAATAATTAGCAAGAAGCTGTTTAGTATCCTTCGGAAGACAGTAACCTCCGTAGCCAAAAGACGGATTATTATAATGCGTTCCTATTCTAGGATCAAGGCATACGCCGTTGATGATTGCCTTTGCGTCCAAGCCTTTCATTTCGGCATAGGTATCAAGCTCATTAAAAAAGCTGACACGAAGCGCAAGATATGTATTAGCAAAAAGCTTAACCGCTTCCGCTTCTGTAAACTCCATAAAAATAGTGTCAATATTTTTTTTAATTGCTCCCTCCTGTAAAAGACCTGCAAAAATATGCGCCGATTCAGCAAGCCTTCTGTCGCTCAAATCTATTCCTACAATAATCCTTGACGGATACAAATTGTCATACAGCGCTTTGGATTCACGTAAAAATTCCGGACTGAAAATAATATTTGAAGCTTTATACTTTTCTCTGACAGCCTTTGTATATCCAACTGGAATTGTAGATCTGATAACTATTATTGTATTCGGATTAGCTTTCAGCGCAAGCTCAATAACCTCTTCGACAGCCGATGTATCAAAGAAATTTTTCTTTCCGTCATAGTTAGTGGGCGCTGCAATTATTACAAAATCAGCGTCTTTATACGCGGATTCGCCGTCAATGGTTGCTTTCAGATTTAATTGCTTTTCAGTCAGATATTTTTTTATGAAATCGTCCTGAATTGGAGAAATCCTATTATTGATTTTCTCAATCTTTTCAGGTTCAATATCTACTGCGGTGACATGATTATGCTGTGCAAGAAGTACGGCAAGTGAAAGTCCGACATATCCCATCCCGGCAACTGCTATCTTCATATATAATATCTCCTTTAATTTATATAACGGTTTTTTTAATCCTTTATTTTAATTGCTCCTCATTCCTGCAAAACGCCTGATAATATATTTTATACCATTCCGCAAATTTTCTAAGTCCCTCGCGCAGACTCGTATTCGGCTTAAACCCGAAATCACGTTCCAGCATAGCTGTATCGGCATATGTTACAGGAACGTCTCCCGGCTGCATCGGTACAAGCCTTTTGTGCGCTTCAAAATTATAATCCTCAGGCAAAACCTTCGCCCTGACAAGCTCTTGAGAAAGAATTTGAACGAAGTCAAGCAAATTCTCAGGGCTGCCGTTTCCTATGTTGTAAAGCTTATACGGAGGTATCGGCAAATTATCCTCGCCGTTCTTCTTTTCCGGCGGAGACTGCATTACGCTCTTAACGCCTTCCACAATATCGTCTATATATGTAAAGTCGCGCATACAATTTCCGTAATTGAAAATTTCTATTGCTTCATTGTTCCTCAGCTTGTTTGTAAAGCTGAAGTATGCCATATCAGGACGTCCCATCGGTCCGTAAACTGTAAAGAAACGCAAACCTGTCGCCGGAATATTATACAGCTTAGAATAGCAATGCGTCATAAGCTCATCAGATTTTTTTGTCGCCGCATATAGCGAAACAGGGTTGTCCACTTTATCATTGGTTGAAAACGGTATTTTCTTGTTTCCGCCGTAAACACTTGACGAGCTTGCATAAACAAGATGCTCGACGGGATAATGCCGGCAGGCTTCAAGAATATTATAGAATCCGATTAAATTCGACTGTATGTAAGAATCAGGATTTGTTATTGAGTAGCGCACCCCTGCCTGCGCTGCGAAGTTTACAACAATCTGAGGTCTATATTGCTCAAATGCTGTGTTAATAAGATTTTTATCCGCAATATCGCCTCTTATGAATTTATATCTTCCATTCGAACATTTGTCAATTTGCTTTAACCGATATTCTTTTAAGGATACGTCATAATAATCATTCATATTGTCAATACCGATAATCCGTAGGTTTTCATAGCTTTTTAAAAGATTAATCACAAGATTAGCCCCTATGAAACCGGAAGATCCGGTGACAAGAACAGCTTTAGTATTAAGATTTACATTCATAATCAGCTTCTCCTCTTTGCTTTTTCAAATATTCTTATTATATATTCTTTATAAAATATATAGTTTATTATTAAAGACACTGCTATCCAGCAAATCAAAACCTCAAAGGCCAATATAAAAAACGATAGGTAAGAAACCGACAGCATTGGAATTTTAAACGTTATTATGACAGAAATCACAACGCTTATCATATCAATAGCTATATGTTTTAAGAATGATTTAAAATCAATATGAAGTATATGCTTTGAATTATACCGGGCCATCCATACGGTTTGATACGTCATTGCCGCCAATGTTCCGGCCGCCACGCCGACCAAGCCGAAAAAATTTACTGTTACAACGGAAATAAAAATATTCATAATCATTGCTATAATATAGTTACTTTGAGTCTGTTTATAATGTCCGGCGGCAAGTATAATAATATTATACGGGAGTCTGAAACAATGTCCCGCATTGGCTGCTGTAATTAATACTGCAAATAATGGATGAATATAATTTATATCAGTTATTCCTTTTGTATATACACGAATAAAATTCAAAAGTAAAATTCCTGTGCACCCAAAAACCAAAGCTGTAACCGTATGTATTAACCATTCAATATAATCAAAGAATTTTTTTAATTTATCCATTTCTTTTTTTGCAAGCATTTCGCCGATTAAAGATTGCATTCCATTAGTAAATGATATAACGATATTCTTCATACCAATGCACACCATATTATAAACTGAATAAACAGAGACATTTGAAAGTGAAGAGAAAAGTGTCAGTACAATGCTATCTGTTCCGGTTAAAACAAACGAAGCAAAATGCTGAGCCATTCCATTCCATTTCTGTTTAATAGGTTCTTCGGAATAGGTTATTTTTCTATCTATACTGTAATGTTTCTTTACATACCGCTGCAAATAAGTTGGTCTTAATAGAAAAATCAAAGAAGTGGTCAATTTAACAATATGAATAGAACAGCCTAACTGAATTAACACTACACATGCTAATGTGTTAATAACAAGCGTAACCGATTTAGAAGTATATTGAATATAGCCTTTTTGATCTGCCGTTAAAAGCAAACCGTTTACAACTCCGAAATAATATTGTGCGAATGAACTAACACACATAGACCCGATTAACAACACCGTATATAATATTCCAAAGCTTTTATTTACTGAAAAAGGATAGAAACACATCAAGGCTATAACATATATCAGTAGTATCAAAGCTATTTTTCTGAAGAATTTTCCTGCCGAAACAAATATCCGGCTTATCATCTTACTGTCGTTTTCCGCAAGAGGCTTATATAACGACGACTGTACAACAGCGCCAACGCCCATATCCAGTAGCGTAACAGCGCCAAGAAACTGGGTTATTGATTCAACAAGTCCGTTTACCTCGGAGCCGTATGTTTTTAATATGAATTTTTGCAGGATAAACGCACATATGAAATTTGTAAATAGAAATATAAGTGACGAAATTGTGTTCAGCATGAGCTTCTTTTTCCGATTCATTTTTAATCTCCGTTTTATTGAGGAAGTCTAATTAAATTGCCCCATTCGATTTCCCAATCATCAGGATGTATTTTCAAAAAGCCGCTGTTATTATAGAATGTCATTTCACCAAAATAAACCCTTCCGTTCATTTCATAAAAATCAACTCTAACATGCGGAATCCCTGTTGACAATATTTTCGCTAACTCTATCATCGTATCAAACGAATAAGGTTTGCGGGGCGTAACCGGTGCGTTTGAATGCCAATGATTAGTTAAATTCAAATGAGAAAATTCCGAATCGAAGTAATCGAAATACATTTTCCCTTTGCCATGTCTATTTGTAACCAAAAGCAAAGCATGAACTTTGCCGTCAAAGCAGTAAAATTTATAATCCCTAAGTTCCTTATCCTGTGAATCCTCCATATATTTTTCCGCAATGATTCTCGGAGGAACGTTTTTATAAGGCCATTCACGTCCGCAATAGTAAAAATTACGTATTAAGTTTCGTTCGAGCAGCTTTCTTGCCGACTTCTTATCAAAGTTATTTTTATCTTTAACAATAATAATACCTCCGCTGTCGTGCGTACATTTTAAAACAAACTGATTCGGTAATATGTCAAAGTTAATATCTTCAAAACTTTCCCATACGCCGAGAGTTGGAATTATGTACTCCCCACCGATTTTATCTGCAACATACTTTTTTACCGCGTACTTGTCCGCCATTGTCGTGTAAATCGGCTTCCTGTCATGTATTTTAAGCCATTGAAGTTTTTCATTAAAAGTCTGTGGGTTGTCCAGGTTCAAGGATTTATGAAATTTTAATCTCCATAGCATTTTCAAATATTTCTCATCGCTCATCCAATTAAACAGACCTCTTACTCCGAGAGAAGATATCAAACTATATGGATCAGTTATTTTTTCTATTATCTTATTCACCATATGAACTCCTAAAATTGAAATTGAAACGGATAATAATGTATATCCTTATTTAAATACCATCTTAATATATAGCCTATAAAAAACAAAGAATAATATATAACAATTCCCACTTCAATCAACCTATTGTTTTTCCTGGTATTGACGCATAATGTCGCCGTTCCTGGAATAGCTATAAAAGCCAATTCAATATATACTCGATACATTATGTCATTTTGAACGGCAAAAATCAAAAACGAAAGACTGAAAATCAAAATATCAATAAAGAATTTTTGATTTTCATCATTGAATAATTTACTGTAATTTAAAATCAAATAGAGAATTATTATAAATATAGCTGATTTATACAAGATATTATTAAGCAAAGAAACATCCGCTTCAACTCCTACAGAACCATAACTAAACAACTTATTTGTTAATTCAAACACCAAATTGCATATACCGGTTAAATTTCCAATTATACAAATAATCGCAATAAAAAGATGTTTCTTTTCATTAAAATCTACTTTTCTGAATAAAATCAAAAAGGCAAAGAAAATAGTTGATTTATGAAACATTGAGGAAAATAAAACAATAGCTAAAAACGGTATCCATTTTCTATCTTTTAAATATTTAATAGAAAACAATAGTATTCCAATCGCACAACCTTGACGCATAATATTAAACGTACTTTGAATAAACATATACGGATTAAAAACGAGAATTATTAATGCTAAAATATAATAATCCGGTTCAACATATTTCTTTATATAGCAATAAAATCCTGCAAGCGTTAAGGCAGCAACCGAAAAATTCAATGCAGCTATATTGCATTGACTTAATTCAGAAATTATCCGACAAAGTAAAACATATCCTTTTTCACTGAAATACGCATCACCCGTTTTGTTAATATTTTTATATTCATATATATAGTTAATGTGGTCAGCTCCTATTATATCTGCTCTGAAAGACGCAATAAAACATAAAATACAAAGTGCTGTAATAAACGATATAGTGTAAAAGTATTTCCAGTCATAATTGAATACATTTATTTGGCGCCGACCTTCAATTAATCTTTCACACATATATAAATATATTAAGCCAAAAAATAAAACAAGATATATTATCACAATTTTTCTTTACTCCTTGAAATTAGCTAATACCCCTATAGCTTCTTCCCACTGCCTGCAAATCTTCTCAACGGAATATTTATCTCGAACATAAAGATTGTTCTTTCTCATTTTTTCCCGTTTCGCCTTATCATTCAAAAGCTCCAACATGGCGTTTTTCAAAGCAATTTTGTCTCCGCAGGGAACAATTATTCCATTTTCTTTATGTATCAGCTCTCTTGCGGTACCGGTTGGAAAATCTGTTGAAATAACAGGCAGTCCGACAGCCATTGCTTCTAACAAGGCGTTAGGAAACCCCTCGTAATCTGAAGACATTACAAATATTGTGCTGTCTTTTATTTCATTTAAAACGTCATTGCTTTTGCCCGGAAGAAAAACTGATTTTTCAAGATTAAGAGAACAAATTTGATTTTCAAGCCTGTTTCTCAAAACGCCTTCTCCATAAATTGTAAGTGTTACATTTTCATTTGCTTCCTGTTTTAGCAAATAAAACGCATTTATTAAAAGTGAGAAATTCTTTTGCGCCATAAGTCTGCCGACAGCACAAATTTTCAAAGTATTTCCTTCGGTTATCGGTTTGGGGATCAACGATATATCAATAGGATTACTTATAACGATTTTATTTTTAATCCTGTTATAGTAATTTAAGACAGCTTTGCTTTGACAAACAAGCAAATCGGTTTTCATAAAAATAATATTCGTTAATTTCCTGACTAACAAATTTCCTTTTTTCGGATCACATCTTTCAGAGCTAATCCATTTTATACTTTTTAATTTTCCAAATACTTTAAGTAAATATACAATTAAATTTGTTTCAAACAAAAATGAAATAACAACATCAGGCTTAAATTCATTTACTTTTTTTGAAATAAAACGCAAAGCTTCAATAAAATTTTTCACCATCGAATAATTTCTCGTTATTTTATTTTTTCTATTAATTACACAATTCAGACTTTCAAATTTCACGTTGCTATTAAGCTCATAAAATGATTTATTTCCAACGAGGGTAAGTATTTTTACGCTGTTGTTTTTTGAAAATTCATTTGCAAAATAAGCGATAACACGTTCTGCTCCGCCATTATTCATTCTTGGAATTAAAAATAATATTTTCATCTCGGCTCCATTTAAATCTATCTTCTTAATAATTTATCCGACACTAATTTCATTAAAAATAATGGTAAAATAAATAAAAATATTTGTCCGACTAATACATAAATAAAGTCGCTAAACCGACACAAATTTTTTCTCCATAAGCTATATGAAACTTTAATGCACCCTATGCAGTTTCTCCATGACTTTCTGCGTTTATAATTATTTTTATCTGATCTATATAATAAAAGCGATTCATTTATGTTTTCTGCTTTACAATTATTCATAATCATTACAGAAAACAATTTTCTATCCTCATTTCTTCTTGTTGTAGGATAACCGCCGCATTTTAATACCTCAGACCTTTTATACATAACAGTAGGATGATTAAACGGCTGAATTCTTCCAATATTTTTCTTTATCTCCTCATATGACGACGGCACAATACGGGAACATTTTATTTCATTTGGATTATCCCAGAATTCGTCAATATTTGTTCCCACAATTGATAGCTCAGGATTATCAAGAAATAATTTCAGTTCCTTTTCGCAACGCCTTGGCAAAGAAATGTCGTCAGAATCCATGCGGGCAACCAGTTCATTACGGCAGGCCTTTAATCCTTGATTCAGGGCATTTCCCAAGCCGCCGTTTACTTGCAGCTTGACGATGGTAAACAGCTCGTTAAAATCCGCCTTGTATTTATCAATAATATCAGATAATGATTTATTTAAAGCGCCGTCCTCAACTACTACAAATTGTTCAGGTTTAACAGTTTGATTAAGCATGCTCTCTATGCTTTGCTTCAGATATTCCGGTTTTTCTTTATCATAAACTGACATCAACACGCTATAATTCATTCTTCGTTCTCACCCAACCTTAACTTTTTCTCTTCCCTCTTTTTTCGTTTCTTTATTAATGCAATCTATATCGTCATGCTTCAAAACTTTATATAAGGTCCCCCAAAAAATTTTCACATCAAGCCAAAAACAGATTTTATAATAATACTCAGCGTCAAATTCTGCTTTTTCATCATCTGATAAAGAATTTCTTCCGTTTACCTGTGCAAGACCCGTCAACCCTGGAAGTATATTGTCGGAGCCGTTTTGCTTTCTCAGATTTTGAAGATATTCCTCTGCTAAAATAACAGGCCTTGGACCGATAATGCTCATATCGCCTTTTAAAATATTGAATAACTGCGGCAGCTCGTCCAAGCTTGTTTTTCTCAGAAACTTCCCAAATTTTGTTATATATTTATCCTGATTGATTACCATTTCACAAGCAGATATATTTGGAGCGTCTTTTTTCATCGTTCGAAATTTATAAATTACAAACGCTTCAGAATTTTTTCCATATCTTTTTTGCCTGAATATTATTCCGCAATTTGGACATTCAAATTTAATTACAACTGAAATAACAAATAAAACAGGCAAAAGAAGCAAAATCATGATAAAAGAAAATAAAATATCAAAACTTCTTTTTATTTTTAAATACATCATATCACCCTTTTACTTTTCTCAAGTATCTCATTTGAGTTTTCTATTATTTTCCTATCGGATTTTTTCATAATTAAATCATAATCCGGCTTTCGATCCGTTACATTATGCGCATCGCTTCCCAATACTAATGGAAACTCATTTTTGATAAGCTTCTTTACAAACCTGAATTCTCTGAAATTGCCGAAGGCTTCAGCATTCACCTGAAATATCGCGTCGGCTTTAAGTACTTTTTCGTAATCATCTTTAGTGTAATATGGTAAATAACGGTGAACATGAGCAATAATAGGAATCAATTTATGCTCCGATGAAATATTTTCGATTTCCTCAATCATCCAATCGGAAAAAGCCTTATACGGCAGTTCAAAAAGAATTAATTTCGTTCCCTGTATTGCCAGTCTTTCAATATTGTCCAGATCGGATATATCCTTTTCAACGGCAATTTCTGCTCCTAATAAAATATTAGTTATCAACGGACCTTTTAACATCAGACTTTCGCAGCATTTCCGCCTCCTCTCAAGAAAACGCTCGACACTTCTTTCCCTGTGAGCATAAAAATGCGGAGTTGCAATAATCCTATCCACACCCTGTAATTTCATCATTTCAAGCATTTTTATTGACATTTCCACAGACTCTGAACCGTCGTCCATTTTAGGAAGTATGTGGCAATGATAATCAGTCAGCATTGCTTTTCATCTTCCTCCGTTTCCGCTTTTGTCTGTTCATATCTGTAATTCTGCGCATAGTACCTGTATTTGTAGCCGTATTTGTAACCATATTTATAGCCGTACTTATATCCGTAACCCTTACCTGAACTCACGGAAATATCATTCAGTATAAAACCGGTTAGCTTACAATTACCAAGCTGAAGCTTTTTCTGAACCTCTTGAATTTCATAATAGCTTGTACTTCCATATGACAAAACAACGGCAACTCCGGCAATAATATCCGACAGACCGATAACGTCTGTCATTTGCAGGATCGGCGGTGTATCTATTAATATGTAATCATATTCGGATTTGATTTTTTCAGTCATCTCACGCATCTTTTTCGACGCCAAGAGTTCCGACGGATTCGGAGGAATAACTCCCGAAGTCAGAATATCAAGATTTTTTATAACGCTTCGGTGAACACAATCCTCAAAAAACGATTCGCGTGAAAGTATGGTTGAAAGACCTTTTCTATTTTGAAGATTGAAATTTTTGTGCTGCACAGGCTTTCTCATATCAGCGTCAACAAGCAGAACCTTTTTATCGGCTTCCGCCATGGTAACAGCAAGGTTTGCTATAGTAACGGACTTTCCCTCGGACGGCATTGAGCTTGTTATCGCCAGAATTCTGTTTTCTTCTGTAGATAATGAAAACATTACATTTGTACGCATTGATTTATAATTTTCAACCACGCTGAATGGGATTTTATTATTATAAATAAGCTTAGTTTTTCTATCGCTTGATTTGCCTATGTCCTTCTTTTTTGTTTTGCCCCCGATATGAGCAATTTCTCCTAAAATCGGTTTTTGAAAACGTTCCTGGAGTTCGGTAGTATCTTTAATGGAATTATCAAAAAAATCAATCATCAATACTATAAAAACAGCTATCAAAAATCCTGCAATGCCACCGAAAACGGTATTTTTTATTACATTCGGAGATACCTTCTCTTCATATAATTTAGCGTCGCCTATTTTTTCAACCGACCCCGTACCTACTACGCGAATCAGGAAACTCGGCGCAACATCGGCCATAATACTGCAAAGCTCCTGTGAAAGCTTGGCATTTTTAGTAGTCGCAGTAATATTCAATACTTCTGTTTCATTGGCTGCCGACATTGAAAAGCAGCTTTTAAGACTCTTATTTGTTATTTGTCCGTTTTTTATTTCAAAATAATCAGAAAGATCGTCGGCCGAATGATTTTCAAGAAGCTTTTTACTTATTTCATCCATTACAATATCATTATTTAGAATAACAATATAAGTTTCAACCAGAGACTTAGAAACATTCAAATCGTTTGCGTTTACTCCCTGCGATAGAGAATCAGCGCTATTATTGCTGTTTTTAACATACAACGAAACGTTTGACTGATATTTAGGCGCTATCATAAATTTTGATACTGAAAACAAGCAGCCTGCACAGATAATAGCTGCAATAATAAGATACGGTATTCTGCCGAAAAGTAGGTATATAAGGTCTTTTAAAGTAAATTTTTTATTCATGGAATTAAATCTTCCCTTTCTTTATTAAATGATTCGTATAAATTCACAGTATGAGGTATACTATGTATATATCCGTTTTGTGTTTTCTCAAAGTTTCCCCTTTTGAGAAAGAACTCTTAAAATACCCGGAAAATCAGAGTTATAAATAAAGGCAGACAAAAAAACTGACGAAGCAAATATTTATACGGCAAGCTTCAGCATACTCATACAAGCGCATTTTCTTTCCATAGATGAATGAACATAAATTTTCATTGTAGTTGAAACGTCACTATGTCCAAGAATTTCGGACAAAGTTTTAATATCAAAATTCTGCTGCAAGCAATTTGTTGCGAAGGTATGCCGTAGTGAATGAAATTTAATTGAAGGCAAATTTACTTTTTTAAGAATACTCTTAAATCTATAGGAAAGACATCTCGGTTCAACAAGCTTGCATGTTCCCGATAAAAGATATTTTTCGTCAGAACTGTAATTAGATTTTAATTTTTCTATCAAAAACTCGGGTATAGGAATATCACGTACTGAGTATTCGGTTTTAGGAGCTGAAATATTGACCACGGTTTTACTTTTTTCTGTAACGCTTTGAGCGCTAATTCTTTGTACAGTTTTATTAATATGCAAAATCTTGTTTTCCAGATCAATATCATTCCATTTTAACGCGCAAAGCTCACCGATACGTATACCGGTAAAAGCGCTCAAAAGAATACCCAGCGAAGTATTATCAGACCTATTGAAAAGATAATTCTGAAGAACGGCCTGTTCCCTTTCGGAAAGCAAATCAGGCTTCTTTCTTTTAGCCTTAGGCAATTCAACAGATGAAAGCTTATTTGCATATCCGTATATCTTATTTGCCCATTTAGCAATACTTTTTATAATTACAGTCATATCAGAAACATATTTTGAAGAAAAGCCTTCAAATAATTTTTGCTTTTTGAATTTTTCAACTACATCGACGCTGACATCCGTATACTTTTTAATTGAGAAAAAAGGCATAATATGATTATCAAGCTTGTTTTTATAGCAGCATAGAGTACTTGCTTTTACTTTTGATTTTTCATAAGCGAACCATTTCTGCGCTATATCATTAAATGATAAGCGGCATTTACTTTCTGAAATTGAATTTTCACATTGTAATTTATGAAGCTTTTCCTTGGCTTCGCTATAAGTTTTTCCATAAACAGATTTATATTTTTTAGTACCGCTTATATGAAACCGTCCCTCCCAGCGGCCATCATTTCTGTGATAAATATTTGATTCTTTTTTTGGCATTTTTTAATCCTCCTAATTTGACGATGTTTTTGACGAATCAAAATCCTTTTATTGTTATTCTGTATAAAGAATTTCATAATAAATGTAAAAATTGGTAAAAAAAGATGAAATTTTCATAAAAAAATAAAAAAAGCTATATTAATTATTGTAGTAATCTGTTTTAAATGATATAATAAAAAACAAAGTCATGTCAAAATTAATTGAAACTTGTTTTTCTCAAAGGGGGAAACTTTGAGAAAGTTAAAAATCCCAACGTTTCTATCGTTGGGATTTTGTTTATACTTTAAATTACTCCGGAATTAATTGACTGACATGATATAATTAGAAAAAATGTATACTATACCAAAACTGATTAAAGGCGGTTTAGAATGAATAGAAAAGAATTAGAAAATTATATTTGTGAAACCTACAATGTGAACAGTGAATTTCCTTGGTTGAAATTTCCTAATTATGCGGTTTTTCGACATAATGCCAATAAAAAATGGTTTGCCTTAATTATAAATGTTTCAAAGAAAAAACTTGGTTTATCAGAAAATAGTGAAATTGAAATTTTAAACGTTAAATGCGATCCCTTTATGATTGAATCCTTTAAAATGGATACGGGAATTTATCCGGGATATCATATGAATAAAAAATTTTGGATTTCTGTCGCTTTAGACGGAAGCGTCGATTATGAAAAGATTAAAACTCTGATTAATATAAGTTTCAAACTAACGGAATGACATTAAGCAGTGAAGTTTCTTGCTTTGCTGACTTTCTAAATAAACATAATTTATTTTAATTAGGAAAATAACCGAAATATTTTATATATAAATTGTAAACTTTTTATGAACTTTTTGTGAAATACTTGACCTTTGTCTTTTTTTGGAATATAATTTATATAGTTATAAAGTAAAACATATATATATTAGTTTAAAAATTCACTAATTAGTGGATTTTAAATAAAAAAAGTAAAAGGAGAAATATTATGAAAAAAGCAAAAAAATTCATGGCAACTCTAACTGCCGTCACTGTTTCCGCAATCTCTCTTTGCTCTTTATTTACAGCAAACGCAGATTCAGAAATGATGAAAACCTACAGAGTTTTCCACAACGTTAACTCCGCCGATAACATCACTTATATTGATTACGTAATGAATTATTCCTCAAGCATAATTGCAAATCCAAGTAATAAAACTCCTCTTCTAAATAACGGTTATTTTGTTTCATCAAATAATGATAAAATTCAAGGTACATATCTTGGAAATGCAATTCAAAGCGGAATCGCAATTACAACTGATTTCTATACGCCTAATTCAGTTTCAAACATTTTCAATGAAATTTCATACAGTGCGACCATAAGAAACAGTAATAATGTAAATATTAACCCAAATTCAATCACGTTGAATGCTGTTCTGGTAGGTGATGTGGATCAGGACGGATATGTAAATTCAACTGATATAGTTATTCTTAATAAATACCTTACAGATCCTGAAAAGTATCCTTTAGTAAATGAAGACGCTTACCTTGCGGCAAATACTAAATTAGACTATGACGCAAACGGCAATCCTCTGCTTAATAATGAAGATGTACAGGCAATTACAAATTATGTTCTACAGGTTATAGATCATTTTTAATCTTTGTTAAGAATTAGTTAAATAAGAATGCAGGCTTTGAAAATTTTTTAATTTTTGTCAATAAGTTTTTTATTTATAAATAAAGAAGTCCGAAATTTCGGGCTTCTTTATTATTTTGCCCTCCGGATATATTGGCAGAAAATTTTACAGATATTTTGCATTGTTTCGTATCAATAAACATGTTATAGTAATTGTACACACAAAATTAATCATTACATATGGAGGGAATAGTAATGAAAATGAAGAAAATTATTTCTGTAATAGCAATGTTTACGCTTATATCCGGCACTGTGTTCAGTGTAAATGCAGTAAATAAGCCAAATGACGAACATGAAACAGCCGCGCTTTCCTACGCCGACGCAAATTTAAAAGAATATGCTCAACAGGTAGCTGTTCTTGTAAATAAGGAGCGTAAGTCTAACGGACTGAATCCTCTCCGTTTTTCTCCGCTGCTAAGCGAAGCGGCGCTAATAAGATCAGGCGAATTACCGAAAAGCTTTTCACATACAAGACCTGACGGTTCAAGCTTCTTTACCGCTATGACCGAGCTTGGAATTTCCTATCGAACGGCCGGTGAAAATATAGCGTATGGACAAAAAAATCCGGAAAGCGTAATGAACGCATGGATGAATTCCTCAGGACACCGTTCGAATATTCTAAATAAAAATGTGGATTACATAGGCGTAGGAGTTACTTTCCAAAACGGAATGTATTACTGGACTCAATTATTTGCTGCGTCCGACCAATTATATGAAGGATCTTACCTTCCGGGCGAAACGCCCGTTACAACCGCCCCTGTAACCACTGCGGTACAAACGTCTACAACTGTAAAAACTACAACTACTGCTGTAAAAACAACATCTCCGGCAGAAACGTCGGTAACCACTACTGCAAAAGCAGACGATGAAAAGCCGGATGAAATTTTTACGACTATTAAAACAACCGACGTTCCGGAGACTATTACGTCGACAACTATAACTACTGTTATTCCGGTTACGGATATAGTTACAACAACGACTACAACAAATTGTACAGTAATTAAACCTCCGGTTATTACCATACCTGTGGGAGACAACTGCTCCGGAATAGGTATCGGAGTTATAGTTATCAAGGGTAAAAATTAACATATACTTTGTAAATACAATCGAATTATCGTTGTCAGCTGCTGTTTAAAAATTTAAATCCTGCGTTTCCCATATAAAGGAAAACGCAGGATTTTTTAATCTAAAAAGCTCAGGACTTTTAAAGACGATATATTAAGTCTTTCATATGAATCGTCTTTAAGCTCACGCTTTTTCAATTCAGCTATACCTTCAAAATCTTTTCTATTTTCAACGTTAAAGCAGTCGCTTTCGAGCAGAACCTCCCAAGAATCATCCGACATTCCGGTAAGCTGATAAATATCCAGTTCCTCAAGCTCTCCCGATTCGTACATTGCAATATTATATTTTGCTACGACAAAATCAGGACGTGAAAAGCATAAAATACCAAACATTACAGTAAAAATTACAGTACTCCATTTTGATAATCTGAAATCTAATTTAAATTGTTTTATAATAATAAGAATAAAAATAAAAGCACAGAGCGCCATAAACCACGAAGTGTAAATTCTTAGCCTTGTAAGCCCGAATTTTGATATATACATAAACATTTTGCTGATTGCTACCGCTATCATAAAAAGTGTAAAAACACAAAGAACAATATTATACATTTTAAGCGAAAACTGCTTATTTCCACCTTCTCTTTCGGCGATTACATTAACGATTGCTATAACAAGTAAATTAATTGCGGTTATGATACAAAGCTCGAAAAAACCTTGCCTTGCATACTGGGAATAATTATAGCCGGTCGGAAGCTTTCCGGAAAATGCATAAAGAAAATAATTTGTCTGCGAAACGAAAAAAATTACATACAGTATGCAAATCGGAGTAATAGAAGCGCATACGGCCGTATTTTTCACTTTTCTAACTGAAGTAATAAATTCATCGCATTTCTTTTCATCAAGCATTCTGGATTTATCAATATGAATATTTGAATACAGCATGCCAAATAAATAACAGGCGCATAGAAAAGCAAGTGCAAGCTGCACAACAAGAACTGCTATATTTTCCGGATCTATTAAATTTAACGCGTCTTTAAGAATATTTCTTACTCCGTCGTCTGCGGACATAAGAAGCGCGGCTACAAAGAAAGTCAAAGGAATTGTAACGATTATTGCAGTAATTACGGTTTTTATTTTACCGCTAATTCTTAAATTCATCGTCGTGTCTCTAACAGCATGAATCTCTCTTCCAAATTGTGAAAATGGATATTCAAAAACTGATTTCATAATCACAAAGGGCAAAAAACGCTCAATTTTTTTAGCGCCTAAAGCTGAGGCATATACAAAATACGCTCCCGCTACAACCATAAATACAGTATTTAATATTTTGATTAGACGATTATCGGTTATTGAATAAACCGTACTGAAAAAATAAAGGACCGCAGCGGAAAATTTACTGTAACCGGAAAATTTACAGCCGTTTTTTTTCAGAAAAGCGATTGCCGAGGTTATTATAAAAGCAAAGACTCCTGTTGTTATAAATCCGGCAGTATTAAACACCGCAAATTTGACGAAAATAAATGATAATATTAAAATAATTATCGAAAACGCATACTCCAATTTTGAAAACTGTATTTTATCCGGCTTATATACTTCGCCTTTATTTTCATTAATCGTATATTCGCTGTCAATAGACGTCATAATATTTCTCCTTCCGTTTATTTATTAATATTGTTGTTTTCACAACGCCACTCAAGTATATCTCCGGGCTGGCATTCGAGAGCCTTACATAATTTATCCAGTGTTGAAAATCTGATCGCTTTGGCTTTTCCGTTTTTTAAAATAGAAAGATTTGCAGGAGTAATACCAATTTTCTCTGCAAGTTCACCGGAAGAAATTTTCCTTTTTGCCATCATAACATCCAGATTAACTATAATAGGCATTAAATCACCTCCGTTAAATAGTAAAATCATTTTCCGATTTGATTTCAACAGCTTTTTCAAATACATTCTTTAAAACTCTTATAATAAGACCAAGCATAAAAGCAAAAAATGCCGCAGTCCAGAAAATAAAACTCCACAAGCCGAGAATGAAAAACGCGCATCCGGCAAACATGCAAGACCATGATATTACCCTGAGACATATTACATTCTTAATTACAAAAACATTGTCATTGGATATATTTGAAAGCAAAATGTGCAAAGCGGATATAGCTGTCAGTCCGAACGCTTCACATAAATAAAGCAATATTATCATTACTGCGGTAATATCAACGCTTTTGATAAATCCCTTAACAACATAGCTTTCATTATACCATTGAGATAGAAACGGAACAAAAAAAGTCATTATAATAATCAGAACGGTTGCCGCGGCAGTAAGTATCCTTGAAAGAATCAATGATTTTGTTTTAGTTCGCATATATATCCTTCCTTTCCTTTTATTGCTGAAATTATAGCATATTAATTACTATTTGTCAATATTATTTTATCGTTTTTCAATAAATTTATATTGACTTACAATTATTTCAGCGTTTATTTTGAAAGATATTCAACGCGAATTTTTTCTGATAAAATGAAAACAATATCAAATATAAATCCGCAGAACATGATATTAAGCATAATTTGAAGGAGAGAATAAAATGAGCAATATGCTGAAAAACGAAACAAGCCCTTACCTTTTACAGCATTCAGAAAATCCTGTCAACTGGTATCCATGGCGTCAGGAAGCATTCGAAAAGGCAAGAGCAGAGGATAAGCCTATTTTTCTGAGTATTGGATACAGCTCCTGTCACTGGTGTCACGTTATGGCGCATGAAAGCTTTGAAAGCCTTAAAACGGCAGAGATTCTTAACGAAAAATTTATATCAATTAAGGTCGACAGAGAGGAACGTCCTGATATTGACAGCGTTTATATGTCTGTTTGTCAGGCATTTACCGGCAGCGGAGGCTGGCCAATGAGTATTTTTATGACATGGGATAAAAAACCGTTTTTTGCTGGAACATATTTTCCTCCTTATTCACGTCATGGAATGCCGGGCTTTTTTGAATTGCTTAATGCAATTTCAAGTCAATGGCAAAATAACAGATATAAGCTCATAAACTCGGCCGATATGATAATCAAACAGCTAAAAATGCAGGACATTCACAATAAACCTGTGAACGGAAATCCTATTGAAGAAGCGGTGCAGATTTTTTCAGAAAGCTTTGACAGCGTTAACGGCGGATTCGGATCCGCTCCAAAGTTTCCATCACCCCACAATCTTATGTTTTTAACTATGTACGCCTATCTTACAAATAACGATAAAGCGCTTCATATGGTTGAAAAAACGCTTATTCAAATGCGTAAGGGCGGTATTTTTGACCAAATAGGCTGCGGCTTTTCAAGATATTCAACTGATGACCTCTATCTGACGCCTCATTTTGAAAAAATGCTTTACGACAACGCTTTGATGATTATTTCATATTCAGCAGTATATAGCATAACAAAAAATAATATTTATCTTAACACTGCTGAAAAAACAGCGGATTATGTACTAAGAGAAATGACGTCTACCGAAGGAGGATTTTACAGCGCGCAGGATGCCGACAGCGAGGGTGTGGAAGGAAAATATTATACGTTTTCTTTAAAAGAAATTTTATCTGTGTTAGGTGAAGAAGGCGGCAGAAAATTCGCCGGTTTATTTGATATTACAGAAGCCGGCAATTTTGAATCTGGGAATATTCCAAATCTTCTAAAAAGCAACGATTTGACATCAGACCTCAGCGAAGAAATCAAAAAGCTTTACAATTACCGTAAAAACCGTATGAAGCTGCGCATTGACGATAAAATTCTGGTTTCATGGAACTCTATGATGATTTCTGCTTTATCTATTCTTTACAGAATATCCGGTAATGAAAAATATCTGAACGCAGCGAAAAAATCCCAAAAATTTATAGAAAACAATTTATGTAAAAATAAAAGGATATATACAAGCTTTCGCAACGGAAACCGTTCCGGCAAAAGCTTTCTTGACGATTACGCTTATTATATTTCGGCGCTGACAGAGCTTTACAACTCAACTTTAAACAAAGATTATCTTAATAAAGCAGAATTTTTCTGCTCAGAAGCCGTAAAGCTTTTTGCAGATAATAAAAACGGAGGATTTTATCTCAGTGAAATAAATAACTGTGAACTCTTTATTAATCCAAAGGAGACCTTTGACGGAGCAGTTCCCAGCGGTAATTCGATTATGGCATACAACTTTGTCAGATTATATCAACTGACAGAAAAAGATATTTACAGAGATTTAATTGAACGTCAAAATAAATTCATGTCCGTATCCTCCCGGAATTATCCCGCAGGTCACTGTATGTTTTTACTTGCTAAGCTTATTTACGAAAATCCTCCGGAGCATATTATCGCTGTTGTGAAGGAAATGCAAGATATCGAAAAAATTAAAAAAATCCCTAAACTCCTTATCAATATAATACCAATAACTGAATGTGAAAATTATCCATTATTAAATGACAAAACGACCTACTATATATGCAAAAACCATGTTTGCCGCCCGCCTTCCAACCAAATTGACCATTGACACAAGAAACTGCTCGTCAGGTAATTAAATAAATGATTTTCCGGTCGCTTATAAAATATAAAAACGCTTACAAAAGAGCTGAATACTCCTTTGTAAGCGTTTATTAGTTTACTGTGGTTTTACCAATATACAATATACTATTTATACCTATAGCTTTTTTAAATATTTTCACTGCTTGATTTTTCGTCAAATCCGTAGCCTTCAGCCGGAGGAGTTACGTTGTCGAACGATCCGCCGTTAGGAGGCGTCATCCCTTCGGGATGAGTAAAACCGTTATCCGGCATTTCACCGTTTTCAGGATCAAAACTTCCGTTATTACCGGGCATACCTCCGCGGCCAATTCCCCCCATTTGACCAAAAGTTCCTGTTCCCGCTTGAGTTACGGCTGATTCGGCTGTAACAGTTTCAAGCAATGTTCCGCCTGAATATTCTCCTCCGCTGTAAAGACCGTCTTTTGCAGTTCCGCTGCTGCTTCCTCCGTAATAAATACTGTAACTCTCGCCTTGTATTATATCCGGAGAGCTTATTATCACAGACGAAAATTTCTTAGACGGAGAATACGTTATTATATTTTCACCGTTTTTATTCTGAACGCAAACGATCGTCCCTGCGTCCAATGATTGTTCGAACCCTACGACAAGAGACGGCTGAGTTGACGTGTCGGACGGAAACTCCGCCATACCCGAGCTTCCGGCAGCTATTAAAATGCCCCCGCTGACATTTATTTCCGTACCTGAATCAAGCGCGCCGTTTCCATCGTTTACCGGTCCGTCAACAATGACGGTTCCACCGCTTATATTCATAACGCCGTTTGAATCAAGACCGTCTCCGCCTGCGTTAACATAAATATAACCGCCGTTTATGTTTAAAATACAATTTTCAGACACGTCGCCGAAGCCTTTGCCGATATTCTGACCGCTGCTTTCAGCGTCATCATCAGCAGATCCCTCGCTCGCGTTAAATCCATCGTCGCTGGCAGTTACGCTGATATTACCGCCGTTTATAGTAATAACCGTTCCTTCCAGTCCCTCGTAGGACTTCAATACAGAAATCTCGCCCCCGTTGACAGTCAGTTCTCCGTCAGCATGTATACCGTCGTCACCGGAAGAAAGATTCAACGTACCGCCGTTTATTTCTATATTTCCGTTGGAATGCACTGTATCGTCCGTACAGTCGGCTGTAATTGTTCCATCGTTTATAATAAGCTTATTTCCTGCTTTAACACCCTTTTCACTGTCCTCGGTTTTATTGGAATTTCCTTCAGACGCTCTTCCGAAACCTCCGCCTATCTGATCGGACGAAGCCGCGTTAGTATCTCCTGAGCCGTTACCTGTTTTTATATCAAACGTTCCTCCGTTTATAATAAGCTCCGTTTCAGCCTGTATAGCGTCCGAAACGGCAGTTATATTAAATTCTCCGCTTTCTATAGCGATATACCCTTTTCCGTCTTCTTCGGCATTTGAGGATTTCAGACCGTCGCTCTGCGACTGAGCATTTATCTTAGCTTCCATGATCGCAAGGGAATCCTTTCCCTTAATTGAATTTCCTACAGATGTTATATTTATTACCGAATCCTTAATACGCAGATCATTTTTGCTTGTAATTCCTTCATTGTAATTAGCGGTTATATTCAAAGTTCCCCCGCCGTTTACAGAAAGATCGTCCTTACTGTATATAACCGCGTCCGGCTCATTTTCCTCGCTGTTATCATATACATAATCGGCAGCGTCGCTTAAATTATTTTCACTGCCTTCTGCAACTGTTATGACCGCTTTATCCGCATTTTCTATATATACCGCAGACGAAACGGAATTAGATATTTTTACTCCGTTAAAAACCAGATGAACCTTATCCTTGGTATTTACATAAATCTGTCCGTCGTAAAGCGTACCGGAAAATAAAAATGTCCCTCCGCTTTCTATAATTATTCTACCGTCTGAGAATTCTGCACCGCCGCCGTTTATATCTGCGCTGTCTCCTGTAAATGATATGACGGCCGTTATATCATCATATGTATCGTTCAAATCATCGCTGTCAAAATACTCCGAGCCGGTTTCCTTATTATTGCTTTCTGCTGACAACGCAGAAGCATTTTCCGCAGAAAGTACGGAATCCGCTTCAGAAACAGAGCTTTGACCGCTGCCGCCTTCTTCACATCCGGTCATCGAAAACGCGCAAATAATAAACGTTGAAATCACTATCGCCAGTTTTTTTAAATTGTTCATAAAATCACACCCTAAAATATTATATAATAATATTCCCCCTGTGATTTATCTTTATCTGTATTTATTTTCACATATAATTGTGGTTATTATGTGAAATAAACAAGTATAAATACGGAAAATATACCGGGAGAGCCGCCGAAGCTTATTAAATTGTTTCTAAACTTGACAATTCTCAGATTATATGTTATATTATATTTTGAAAAACAATTGTATTTCATTGGTGGACTGATTAAATTATATTATACGTTCAATAGGAGTTATAATGAATAAATCTCATTTGATAGTTGTTGATTCTTCAGTATTGCCTGAGGTTATTTTAAAGGTTCTTCAAGTCAAAAAAATCATGGCTAATAAAGAGGCTAAAAGCTCAGCCGCCGCCTGCAAGCTGGTAGGGGTATCCAGAAGCGCTTATTACAAATACCGCGACTGCGTTTATTCCTATGAGGAAAAGCTTATGCAGAAAATTATCACTCTTTATATGCTATTAAAGGACGAACCCGGAGTACTTTCAAGCGTATTGGTTTCACTGCACAACCTCAGCGCAAATATACTGACTGTCAATCAAAGCATTCCTATTGACGGCGTCGCAACAGTTACAATATCCCTAAGGCTAAACGAAAGCTTTGAGGAAGCGGTCGCTATGAAATCAATTATCTCTGAATTAAGAGGCGTTGTAGATATACAGCTTCTTTCAGGCGAGTAAATATTATTGGAGGGTACTATGTTAAAATTTGCAGTTTTAGGTTACGGCGTTGTCGGATCAGGCGTAGTGGAGTTGTTCTATAAAAACAAAAGCAAAATAGAAAAAAAAGCCGGTCGTCCAATGGACGTAAAATACATTCTTGACATAAGGGAATTCCCTGATAGTCCATACAAAAATAAATTTGTTAAAACCATAGATGAAATTATAAACGATAAAGAAATAAAAGCTGTGGCTGAATGTATGGGCGGAGTAGAGCCCGCCTATACGTTTTCAAAAAAATGCCTTGAAAGAGGCATAAGCGTTTCAACTTCAAATAAAGAACTGGTTGCCGCAAAGGGAGACGAGCTTCTGGCAATCGCAAGAGCAAATAACTGCAATTATTTCTTTGAAGCAAGCGTTGGCGGCGCTATTCCGATTATAAGACCTCTTCATAAATGCCTTGCCGCAAACGACATTGACAGCGTCGCAGGAATACTAAACGGAACCACAAATTTTATTCTCTCAAAAATGATTTACGACGGTATGAAGTTTGAGGACGCACTCAGACTGGCGCAGAAGCTTGGATATGCTGAAAAGGATCCGACCGCAGACGTAGAAGGCCATGACGCATGCCGCAAAATATGCATTATATCGTCTCTTGTCTACGGAAAGCACGTATATCCTGACAGCGTTCATACTGAAGGCATATCTGATATTAAGCTTGAGGATGTTCAAATCGTCAACAAATGGGGCGGCTCAATCAAGCTTATTGCAAAGGTATCCGCTGTCGGCAATGGAAAAATACTTCCGATTGTAATGCCCATGATTGTTCCGTTCGACAATCTTATTTCAAGAGTGGACGACGTTTTCAATGCTGTATTGGTAAGCGGCGACGCAATAGACAAAACGCTGTTCTACGGCAGAGGCGCAGGTAAGCTGCCCACCGCCAGCGCCGTTTTAGGCGACGTTATAGATTCGGTCAAACATGATAAAACCGTATTCTCTCAGTCATGGGAACCGGCAGAGGACAATTCCTTTATAGAGAATTGGCATAACTTTAAGGCTCCGGTTTATTTCAGAGTTGAAAAACCTGAAAATATACTTGATATAATTAAGAATTTTGAAAAAATAAACGGTATAGCCGGTCAGACAAGCTTTATCACCTCAGAAATGACGCTGAATCATGCCTATGAATTAAAGGAAAAGCTTGAAGCAAATGGAGCGGACGTTGTATCAATGATACCTGTCCTAAAATAATAATGTAATATTTTTATAACGGCACCGTCTGAAAAGCGGTGTCGTTTAATTTAACAATAAAGGAAAGATAAAATGAAACGTATAGTAGCCGGTATACTTGCTCATGTTGATTCAGGTAAAACCACTCTTTCAGAGGCCATGCTCTACCATACAGGAACTATAAGAAAGCCCGGACGTGTAGACCACAGGAATACCTATTTAGACACCGACCGTATTGAAAGAGAACGAGGGATCACTATATTTTCAAAGCAGGCAATTATAAAGCTTGACAACGCCGAAATAACCTTGCTCGATACTCCCGGACATGCTGATTTTTCAACGGAAACCGAAAGAGTTCTCCAGATACTTGATTGTGCGATACTTGTCATCAGCGGCACGGACGGCGTTCAGAGTCATACTGAAACCTTATGGCGCCTTCTTACACGTTATAGCATACCTGTATTTATTTTTATAAACAAGACCGATATGCCGGGAATAGACCGTAAAAATATAATAATCGATCTGAAAAATAAGCTGGATTATAGGTGCGTCGATTTTGAAAACTCTGATAAAGACCTCCTCTATGAAGAACTTGCCGAATGCGACGAAAGTATTATGCAATACTATCTTGACAATGGAAATGTCAGAGAAAAGGACATTTTAAACGCTGTCAGAAGTAGAGAGCTTTTTCCATGCTGCTTCGGCTCAGCTCTTAAATTGAACGGAATCGAAAGCTTTATGGAAATATTCTGCCGATATGCGCCATCCTCCCCCAACTCTGAAAGCTTCGGAGCCAAGGTGTTCAAAATAACCGAAGACGAATCCGGAAACCGTCTTACACACCTTAAAATAACCGGAGGAAGTCTTAAAGTTAGATCGGCCGTTCACGGAGTTTCTCAGGACAAAAAGGATTGGGAGGAAAAAATTAACCAGATACGCATTTACTCCGGAGAAAAGTTTATAACCGCAAATGAAGTTTACAGCGGAACAGTCTGTGCAGTTACCGGACTTACCAAAACATATTCCGGGGAGGGCCTGGGCATGGAAGCTGATTCCGACGATCCCCTGCTCGAGCCTGTGCTTACATATTCTGTAAAACTGCCGGACGGAACAGATCCTCATGCAGTTATAAAAAAGCTGAGAAAGCTTGAAGAAGAGGATCCCCAGCTTCATATAATCTGGAACGAACAGCATAAGGAAATACATATACAGCTTATGGGCGAAATTCAGCTTGAAATCCTTAAAAACATTATTTACGAAAGATTCGATATAAACGTGCAATTCGGTCCTGGAAGTATTGCGTATAAAGAAACTATCGCAAATAAAGTTGAAGGCGTTGGGCACTACGAACCGCTGCGTCACTATGCTGAAGTACATCTCATTTTGGAGCCTCTTAAAAGAGGAAGCGGACTTATTTTTTCAACAGACTGCCGTGAGGATTTACTGGATAAGAATTGGCAAAGACTTATTATTTCACATCTTAAAGAAAAAACGCATATAGGAGTATTAACAGGATCGCCTATAACAGACATGAGAATAACCCTGGTTTCCGGACGGGCTCATGCCAAGCATACTGAAGGCGGAGATTTCAGGCAAGCAACCTACCGTGCAGTACGTCACGGTCTTAAATGCGCGGAAAGTATTCTTCTTGAGCCCTGGTACAGTTTTAAAATCGAGCTTCCCTCCGAAAATACCGGACGGGCTCTTTCAGACATTCAGCAAATGAACGGCAGTTTTGAAACGCCGGCTTCTAACGGGGAATTAACTGTAATATCCGGCAGCGCTCCGGTAGCTTCAATAAGAGATTATCAAAACGAAATAAAAGCATATACCCGTGGAAAAGGAAAGATTTATTTATCTTTCAAAGGCTATGAGCCGTGCGTAAACTCCGAAAGGGTAATTGATGAAATCGGCTACAACAGCGATTCTGACACTGAAAACACTGCGGATTCTGTTTTCTGCTCTCACGGCTCCGGACATGTCGTAAAGTGGAATGAGGTTTATGATAATATGCACCTTGAACGTTACCTTAAAATACATGACAGCTCTTCGGACATAGATATTTTGAAAAAAACGGAAACCTACTATTCACGTATTACAGACGACAAAGAGCTTATGGAAATCTTTGAGCGAACCTACGGTCCCGTACGCAGGGATAAAATACAAGCGTTCAAGCGCAGAAGAAAAAATACTGCGGAAACGGATAACAAGAAAATAAAGCCTGTTCTCAAAGGACCGGAATATCTGCTTGTTGACGGCTATAATATTATTTTTGCATGGGATAATTTAAAGGGTATCGCAAAAAATAATCTTGACCTTGCAAGAAGTCAGCTTATCAATATCCTATGCAATTATCAGGCGTTTAAGCAATGTGAGCTTATATTGGTTTTTGACGCCTATAAGGTCAAAGGCAATACCGGTGAAATAGAAAAAATCCATAATATAAGCGTTGTCTATACAAAGGAAGCGGAAACAGCCGATATGTATATACAAAAGGCGACAAGTCAGATAGGAAAAGACAGGAAGGTAAGAGTTGCAACGTCAGACGGTATGGAGCAGCTTATTATTCTGGGAAACGGAGCCTACCGAGTTTCCGCATCTGAATTTTATGAGGAAGTAAAAACTGTGGACAAAGCGATCAGGGATTTTATTGAAAACCAGAAGTGACTTAGGCGAATTTTACAGATTCTACAGTGTGAACTATCCGTATTAATATAAATAATACAATCTTTGCCGAAAGCTATTGACAACATATTTGAATATGGTACAATAAGGATAAACTAATTTAAAACATAAAAACAAATATGGAGGCAGCAGAATGACCAAAAGGAAAAAAATAGCTATTATATCCGCAATAACTATTGCTTTAATTACCTTAATAATTATCATTTTAATAGTAGCTTTTAAAAAGGACGACGACGGCAAAGGAACGGCATATGTAACTTCCGTATCCGAATGCAATACCGCGTCTGCCTTTTCAATACCCGGTAATCGTTTTGCCGGAGTTGTTGAGGCGCAGAGAGCCGAGGAAATTAAAGTTGATTCTGAAAAAACAGTAAAGGAAATATTTGTTAAAGAAGGCGATTCCGTTGAGGAAGGAGACGATCTTTTTAAATACGACTCTGAAGCTATGAAGCTTGAGCTTGAGGAAGGTCAGATAGAAGTTGAGCGCATGGAAAATGATATCGCTTCTTACAATAAACAGATCAAGGACTTGGAGAACGAGAAAAAAAATGCCGGAGCCGACGCCCAGGTTTCTTACACTACGCAGATACAGGCATTACAGACGGATATCGCAAAAACGGAATACGATATAAAGGTAAAGAATATTTCTCTTGAAAAGCTTAAAAATTCAATTGAAAATTCTGCCGTTAAAGCTACGTCCTCCGGAACTGTTAAATCGCTAAAAACAACAGAAGAGCTTCAGGAGTCCGGCGCAGACGTTATAATGACTATAACCGCGTCGGGCAGCTTCAGGATAAAGGGCAAATTCAATGAGCAGAATATGGGAACTATTATTCAGGGACAGGCTGTAATAATAAGATCAAGATTAGACGATTCCATTACATGGAACGGTTCGGTATCGGAAGTGTCAAATGAACCTGAAGCTAATAACAACGGCGTAATTGTCGAAGGCGGATTGGATAGTGAAACAGCCTCCTCAAATTATGCTTTTTATATTGATCCTGAAAATACTGACGGACTTGTTTTAGGTCAGCATGTTCTTATTGAAATTGATTACGGTCAAAGCAATGCGGTTGAAAAATCGGGTATATGGCTTTACAGCGATTTTATTGTTGATTATGATACCGACAAGCCTTATGTATGGGCGGCAGACAAGGATAAAAGGCTTGAGAAAAGGTTTATAAAAACAGGACAGACAGATGAAATAAACGGAGACTGTGAAATCGTTTCCGGACTGGGAGAAAATGATTATATAGCTTATCCTTCCGACGATCTTGAAGAAGGAATGAGGGCAGTTACAAATATAGATGATGTAGATAATTCCTGGGACGCCGATCCCGGAGATGAAAATGCTGTAGAACCAGAGGTCGGCGACGGTATTGACGATGGCTTCAACGTTCCCGACGCGGACGCAGAGGGTGAAAGAGCTGACGACGCAGACGACGCTGTTGACAAAATCGCAGAATAGGCGGTGTTTTTATGATTTTAGAGTTGCAGAGTATTTATAAGGACTATTTGCAGGGAAAAGACGCCGTTTCGGTTTTAAAGGATATCAGTCTGTGCGTCGACGAAGAAGAATATGTCGCTATAATGGGACCGTCAGGCTCGGGCAAATCTACGCTTATGAACATTATTGGATGTCTTGACAAACAGACCTCCGGTATATTCTTATTTGACGATATAGATATTGCTGAATGCAGCGATAAAGAGCTGTCTGAAATCCGTAACAGAAAAATAGGATTCGTTTTTCAAAACTTTAATCTTCTGCCAAGAGAATCGGCTATTGAAAATGTAGAGCTTCCTCTTTTATATGCCGGAATCAAGAAAAAGGAACGTCGTGAATTAGCCGAACAAGCGCTTATAAAAGTAGGACTTAAAGACAGAATGACGTTCAGACCGACTCAGCTTTCCGGCGGTCAGAAGCAAAGAGTAGCAATTGCAAGGGCAATTGTAAATAACCCAAGATTACTTCTGGCAGACGAGCCTACCGGAGCGCTGGATACAAAATCCGGCGAACAGGTAATGGAAATTTTCAGAGAGCTTAATTCAGAAGGCGTCACAATAGTTATGATAACTCATGAACGTGAAATAGCCGAGCACGCCAGACGAATAATGACCATACGCGACGGAGAAATCTATAACGACAGCAATGGGGGTGGAGTAAAATGAAAACTGCCGAAAAGGTCATTATTGCAGCCGTTTGCGCAGCAGTCGCCGCAAGCGGTACATTCGGAGGATATAAATACAATCAGATAAGAAAGAAAAATAAAGCGATAGTTGACGTTACACCCGTAAGCAATATGTCAAACAGCTACTGGGGAGATAATCTCGAACTACAAGGAACTGTCAGCTCAGGAGACGTACAGAAAATCATGCAGGACGAATCGCAACTTGTCGACAGTATACTTGTTAAAAAAGGCGACGCTGTAAAAAAAGGCGACACGATTTTAAAATATGACATGACGCTGCTTGAGCTTGACGCGGCGCAAAAGAAAAACGATCTTGCCGTAATAGACGATAATATAAATCAAGCTAATAAGGAAATCAGACGTCTTCAGAATCTTAAGCCTTCCGAAGCAATTCCTCCTATGCCGGAGCCCACCGAACCTCCTACACAGCCGCGTCCGACAGTTCAAACCGTCAAATCCATTAAAGATACATCAAATGTGATATCCGGAAACGGAAGCGCTGATGATCCGTTTATCTTTAATTGTTCCGGCGACACTGTCGTATCCGCCTCTTTTCTTAATCATCTTAGATCGTCAAAATCATACGCAGATTTTTATATATATGAAAACGACATTCTTATATATGCTTGGAAAGTAAATGGCAGCGATATAACAGAGGAACAAACGGAAGACTGGACAATTGGAAAAAACGTTATTGTAAACGGCAACGGCAGTATAACAGTTGATTTTTCCAAAAAGGTATTCGGTACTCTTCAAACCTATTCTACCGAAGACGATTACCCACAAGAACAATTTGACAACATCATTTCACAGAGTGATTACGAGCAAAGCTATATAAAATCCGGTTCAGATGATTACATTTATTCAAAGGCTGAAATAGCAAAAATGATTTCTGATAAACAGGACGAAATAAAGAAATTAGAGCTTGATAAAAAGTCGGCTGATATAGCGTACCGTCAGGCTCTTAATAAAAAGGAAAGCGGACAGGTAAAAAGCAGTATTGACGGAATCGTTACAGAAGTCAATATGGGTACGGAAAATGCCGATTCTACTTCTCCCCTGGTAGTCATTCAAGGCAGCGCAGGCTTAAGCGTTACTATTTCAATAGGCGAGCTGAATCTCGATAAGATAGCAGTCGGAGATATAGTCAATATTACCTCCTACGATACCGGCGCTATGGCAGAAGCAGAAATAACATCTATAGATATGACGCCGGTTTCATATACGTCGGAAAACTGGAATGAAAACCCTAACAGCAGCACATATAGCTTTAAAGCAAAAATCACAGAAGATACCGAGGGCTTCAGCGTCGGAAACTGGGTAGGGGCAACAATTTCAGAAGCCGAAGAAAACGGCAGTCTATATATCCCACTGCACTATACCCGTGAATTAGACGGAAAGTATTACGTAATGAAATCCGATGACAGCGGCAAGCTTAAAAAGCAGTATATTAAAACGGGGAAAATTATTTACGGTAACGAAATAGAAATAAAAGGCGGACTTTCAAACGACGATACAATATGCTTCCCATACGGCAAAAATGTCAAGGAAGGCGTTAAAACCCGTGTAATCGACGAAGTAAAGTGGTAAGGAGGCAAAATATATGTTTGAAAATATCAGATTATCATTTAAAGGGATTTTTTCTCATAAAATACGTTCTCTGCTGACCATGCTTGGTATAATCATTGGAATTGCCGCTATTATAGCAATTGTATCTACAATAAAGGGAACGAACGAGCAAATTAAAAACAATCTGATCGGCTCAGGAAATAATACAGTTAAGGTTCAGCTTTATCAGGGAGATAGTGTTTTTGATTTTCAATATCAGGAAATTCCCGCCGGCATACCGGTAATCGAAAGTGAAACTAAGGAAAAGCTTAAAAAGCTTGACGAAGTAGAAAAAGTTACTTTATACAGACAAAGACAATACTGCGACAGCATTTTTTATCTTAACAATCAGCTTTCAGGCGGAACTGTAATAGGGGTAGACGAAGACTATTTTTCAACAATAGGATTAAGAATAAAATCCGGTAAGGGATTTTCTGTGAAAGACCATAGCCAAAATCAAAAGGTCGCTATAATTGATACTAATGCTGAAAAAAGCTTATTTCTGGGAGAAGATCCGATAGGCAAATCAATAGATATAAGCGGAGAGCCCTTTACTGTAATCGGCGTAGCGGTTCAGAGCAGCAAATTTGAGCCTGTTATAAATTCAATTGAGGATTATTACACATATATGACTAATTCAAGCGGCCAGGTATTTATTCCCTCGCAATCATGGCCGATTACCTTTGGTTACGACGAACCTCAAAGCTGTGTTGCAAAGGCTTCCGATACGGACAGTATGACGGCAGCAGGTAAAAAAACCGCCGATATTCTCAATGCAAATCTAACAGTAAACAGTGAATCTAATATAAAATACAAAAGCGAAAGCCTTCTTGAACAGGCAAAATCCATGCAGGATTTAAGCTCTTCAACCAACAGCATGCTTATTTGGATAGCAAGCATTTCATTGCTGGTAGGAGGAATTGGAGTTATGAATATCATGCTGGTTTCCGTAACGGAAAGAACCAGGGAAATCGGATTAAAAAAAGCTCTCGGTGCAAGAAAGCGCCGAATACTCGGACAATTCCTGACAGAGGCCTCGGTGCTGACAAGCATAGGGGGAATAATAGGGGTCGGAGCCGGTATAGGCCTGGCTCAGATAGTATCAAAATTTGCAGAAGTACCTGTCGCAATAAGCGGCGTTTCCATTGTTATTTCAGTAGTATTTTCAATGGCTGTGGGTATAGTTTTCGGTCTTATTCCATCTGTAAAAGCGGCAAATCTTAATCCTATAGACGCTTTGAGGTATGAATAAATAAAACTATCTGAACGCCGATATCAGTACAATTAGCTTTATAATTATAAAAATAGCTTCACAATTATAAAATTGTGAAGCTATTTTTATTACATTATCAATATACTCCAGCCCGTCTATGTCAATTCCAGCCGGACGTGGTCGTGCTGGATATTATACTGCCCTCCACAGCCTCTCTGCCGTTAATACTTTTCGAATTTCACATAAATCCCTCTTAACTTAGCGCTTTTTCACCAAATCGGCAATGTCATTTTCATCGTCAACCTGCAAGATTCTATTCTCCATTTTTTCACTTGCTTTCTTCGAATTCTCGCCTAAAAAAGAATCGTCACCTTTTCTTGCGGAGCTTTAGCTCAATATTTGCCATTTCCGCTGCTTCCTGAATCAATCCTGCGGCAAAAGCGCTTTTCTCTTTAAGCGTTCGCGTTCTCATTTCAGAATTACTTTCGAGCCGTTCGATCACATTGCGCAGCTCCTGTAATTCCAAGAGGTTTACAGCCACACAAAAGAGCGTCTTTTTCCGGCCGTCATTATATCCAGACAGGAGAATGTTCAGTATTTTTACTTTCTCTGCCTGCTCTGCATTGTAGGCGTCTATTCCAATCTGCCTGGCCTTTGCCAGATCATTTTTCCGGCGACGGGCAGTAATAAATGAGTCATAATCCTCTATATGCTCATATCTCCCGCAAGGGTATTTGCCGCATTGAAAACAATATTCTACGCCGCCATGCTCCATACTGCACCTTGCAATTTTACAAGACTGGTTTCCCTCCCCGCCACCGCAGCCCGGACAATGTTTACTCAAAAACATAGGGCACAGCCCGCAATTCAATCCGCAGAGGGACAGTAATTGATTTTGTCTGTTAAATCCCTTCATAATACCTCATGCGCCTCCATTTAACTAAATATCTTGTCCAAACGCCCGAAATTGCTTATGCCATGACGAAAAATAACAATCTATGTAAAAACTATATTTTTAGATTTACTAATGCTTCAGAATTGTTTTCAATTATTTTTCCGACTATTTGACATTGCTTTATATTTTCACAGTCTCCACAAGTTTCAACGCCTTTGTCAAGCGCACATTTTCTTATCGGACATAAACTACTGCAAAACGGCGTTTTAACGTCGTCTGCACGGCAGCCCATACAATTAATCATATCGGTGGTAATCGCGACTCCGTTTAATTCGCTCCAAAGTTTTGCGGTTTTTTCACGCAGTTCATGATTATCCTTCAGCGTTGCAAGCCTTGCGTCGCACTTTTCACAGTCAAGTCCGCAGTAAGCGATAAGTTTTCTCATTTTTGTTTCCTCCAAACGTTATTGTTTCAATACATAATCTGAGACTTATATTTTATAAATTTATCTGACGGAATCATTTTCGCCGTATTTTTTTACCGTCAGAAAATATATACCGTGCTTCAGCTTACCCTACAGATTGTAGAAAATTACCACTACCCGTTCTCCTCAGTTATTGATCAGAATAGTCGTTAACGCTTTGTGCGGCTGCCCGATAAATAAGAATCTGTCAAATTATAAAGTTGGCAATTCCATATATTAAATGGCAAACTGTAAAAATTGAAATTGGAATAATTGCTATTTTATTCTTTCTGTCAATAGCATACGCTAAAAATGCCAAACATGGAGGAACGGTCAATCCCAATATAACAAACGCATTTACAACACCAATATAATAAACAATCCAACTTATAAAATACATAAAACAGCAAATGATTCCAGTTATAATTAACGGTGATATACAGATTTTTTTACATTCTCTATTTCTAAAAACACACAGAATAGTAATCATCAATACTTGGCATATAGAAGCCACTGAATCAAGTGTTTCCGTAATTGAATCCATTCTCAATACATCGTTTGGCGCCGGAGCAGCAAACCAAATAAAATTAGGTATCATGATAATTAAGAATAGCAATAAGCAACCAACGTCAAAACCGAACTCATATTTTTTTAGCATCTAAATACCCCGCAGCCTTCGATTTCTATATTAAAATTAATTTATTATTTCATTTGCAGGTTCGCCATAAACCTGCTCCAACAGCATCCGCCAACAACGCAAGATTATCTTCTTCCGCAAGCCAAGGGGGTAAAGTCAAATGCTTCATTCGGCCAAACCTTTCGTAAGTATTTTATTTCTTTTAATTCTCCTAAATTTACCATAGTACTATTCCTCCATTTTCAATATTCACTTTTGTACTTTTGACATCAAAACTACCGTCTCGACGTGCGCAGTTCTGGGAAAGAGGTCGACAGCCTTGACTTTTTTAACATCGAAACCGTTTTCAGAAAAGTAAGAGCAGTCTCTTGCGGCAGTTGATGGATTACATGAAATCATTATAATTTTTTGAGGCTTCATTTTAATAACTGAATCCAAAGTGAGCTTATCGCAGCCTTTTCGCGGCGGATCCAACACAATAACGTCCGGCGCCTCATCTATTTCAGCAAAATATTCAGCCGCCTTTCCTGAATCCGAGCATATGAATTCCGCGTTCTTAACTCCGCTGTTTTCTGCATTTTCCCTTGCGTTATCAACCGCCTGAGGTATTATTTCAACTCCGATCAATCTGCTGACCTTATCTGCCATCGAAAGTCCAATGGTTCCTGCACCGCAGTATAAATCAAGCAGTTTCTCATTTCCATTCAGTTCTGCAAATTCTTCTGCAATTCTATAAAGCTTTTCAGCCTGCGGTGAATTAATCTGATAAAAAGTCTCCGGTGAAATACTTATTACATTCCCGCACATAATATCAGTTATTTTTCCGCTGCCCTTAAGTATTATTGTTTCCTTTCCAAGTATTACATTTGTATTATCCGGATTTATATTTAAAGCCACCGTTTTTATAAGACTATATCTTTCGGTAAGCTTACCGCAAAGCTCGTCAAAATTATAATTTTTCGTTGCAACCAAACATACCATTATTTCTCCGGTTGCCGGAGCCTTTCTAAGATAAATATGTCTTAATATACCTTTATGCGTTTTTTCACTGTATGAGCTTACGCCATGATTAAAGCAGTAATTAACTATATATTCCGCAATACTGCAAAACTCGTCAGGCAAAAGCCTGCATTTGCTTCCCCCGATTATTCTGTGACTTCTTTTAGCGTAAAACCCGCATATTATTTTTCCATCATCCGTTTCTGATACGGGATACTGAGCCTTATTGCGGTATCCATCAGGATTTTCACAGCCAAGTATAGGCATAAATTCACAATCTATTTTTCCGATCCTTGTAAATGCGTCATATACAAATTTTTCTTTTATTTTAAGCTCTGCGTCATAGCTTATATGACGGAATGAACAGCCTCCGCATTTCGGGAAATGCGGACAATCGGGTTTTATTCTATCAGCAGACGGATTTATAATACGATTTACTATTCCATATGCATAATTTTTTAAAACCTTTACAATCCTTGCCTCGATTACATCTCCCACTGCCGTTTCGGGAATAAAAACCGCCATTCCATTATATCTGCCGACGCCGTTTCCCTCTGTTGTAATATCCGTTATTTCAATATCTATAATTTCATTTTTTTGCATAATATAAAAATTATTTTCCTCTCTCTGAAATAATTGCCGCCATTTCTCCTACATTTTTCATTCCGGATACCTCTTTCATTTTAAACCGCATGGAAAATTCCTGTTCCACAGCTTCAATAAGATTAATATGCTCTAAGCTGTCCCAGTCTTCAATATCTTCAGATGTAGTATTTTCGTTTACATTTATTTTTTTATCGTCGAAAACGTCCCTGAAAACCTCGTTAAGTCTTTTCCAAAGCTCTTCCTTATTCATTTTGTCTCTTCCCTTTCCTTTACTAAAATAACGTTATTTTTGTTCTTATATACGGATATATTAAGCAGCCACTTGCTGTCCCCTTTTTCATTTTCATATAATTCAATAAACCCAAACTGTTTGTAAAGTCCGCTGACCATAGAATTTTTCTTTGTTTTATAATAATACCCATATATATTTTTTATATTTTTCTCCCTGCATTTCTCCACAAGAGAGTCAAGCATCGCATATTCCATATCTCTTTTAAGCACCCGGCAGCTCATAAGCCATAAATCAATATGCAGATCCCCGCCTTCTATTTTCCCGATAATTACGGAAACCACTCCGTTATCGCCAAACTTATCTTCCAATCTGCCGTATAAATGTATATATCCTCTGTTCCTTGAAATTTCTTCAATTTCATTTTGAGTATACCGTTTCGTAGTAAGGTTAAATTGATTACTTTTATTTGTGAGCTGAGTTATTCTTGGCAGATAAACGGCTGAAAACGGTTCTATTTCCGCTGTCATATTCAAACTTAAAAGATAGTCGCGATAGCTTTCAAACCTTGCCGCAAACCGCGTTCTCTCAGCATTTGCCTTATACATCTCATTCCTTGAGATATCGTCCTTTGAAATAGACGTAGGCTCAAAAAAACCGTTTCTGTCAAAAATCCTGATGTAATCCTCCGGAGAAGATATTTCAGGCGCACTGATATTAAGCTGCGACCTTACTATTTCTCTTTCGGCAGGATTGTCATCCGCAAATACAAAGCTTTCAGGAAGTATTCCTATTTCCTCGGCCGACGCCGCTATATTCTCACTTTTAGGTTCCCAGTTCGCCTTTATTGAAATAAAGTCAGACGGCTTTAATAATCCGTCAGGATGATTCAATCCGTCAAGCGCATTTTCCTCGTCATTCTTAGAACATACTGTAAGAAGAACTCCAAGCCGGCTTTGCTCCTTAACGTATTTCTGGAATGCAAGAAAAGCTTCCCCGATTGGAGTTTCATTGCCCAATTCTATTCCTTCAGCCGTATCTTCTCCGATCACGCCGCCCCATAAAGTATTATCAAGATCCAGAGCCAAGGCTTTCTTATTTTTTCCGAAAACAGATTTTATTATATTTGCAAGGTTAAACGCAAATTCAGGTATTGCCTGAGGACACATAGCGTATTTATACATATACCAATACTTAGGATCCGACCATTCCTTAAGTCCGTATTGAGCCGAAATATAATTTATATCGTTTATATAAAAATTATCATGGATCAATGCGTATTCATTAAACCTCATATTAAGACGGCTAATAAAATTAACTCGTCCGTGATAATCCCATGCGTCGCGGTTTCCCAGAGTTCTGAAAAGCGGCAGTTCAAAATTATTCTGTATAACCGGACAGTCATAAATTTCATTCAGACGATCCCACATTGCTTCAAAGCGTCCGTACTGCTTTTCAAGAGCAGCGTCAATAAATTCCTTATTCAAATTCAAATCAAAAGTATAGTCGGTAATATTTCTGGAGGTAGTATGAATAAAAATAATATCCGGAGAAAACGCGCTAAGCTCGCTGTTTCCAAACATGGCGTCTTCCCAGTATTTATTGTATTCCGACTGATAAAACTCCGCCTCGATTCCGTTTTCAAGTAAAAACAAATCAAGCACGGCTATAATATCGTCGGTTGTCGATCCTCCTAAAACGGCTATTTTCTTTTTGATTCTCTCACAATTCGCAGACAAAAGCGATTTTTTTATTTTCTTTCTGTTTTTCTTTATAAATCCGCTGTCAAACGGATAAAGAAGCTCCTTCATATAAGTTTTCCTCACTGTGTCCTGATTTGTTCTATACATTCAAAATTACTTCCGGTCGCGCTAAAGGTATTCATTGCAAAAAGAAGATCAGTTATCCCCCATTCCTTAAACTGAGAAACCGCATTCACTTCAAAATATCTCATATCAACTACATATATATCCTCAAAGGAACCGGTAAGACACGGCACTAAAGCATTGCCGTAGCTATCCTTGACTATAGCGAGCTTTCTGCCGTTTCCAACATCGGTATGAATATGAGCGACAGCCTCGTCAGTGCCCATAAATACAAGATACCAGCTTACAGGATCAACATTATCAATATTTATAAGAAGATTCCCCTCCCTTTCATTAGACATATCAGTATCATAATATGTCGTGGAATAATTATTCATAGGCTTGTAGTAAGAGAACGTTTCAGGATTGTTCTTTAAATCAGCGTCGCCGGTATATCCATAAAGAGTTCCTACATACCCTTCCTTTTCAATATGCTCGTAGCTGCTGAGCTTTGCAAACGGGACGTCGGCCTGTTCCGCAAATTCCATAGCTGCATAATAAGCGCCAAGCTGAGACCAGTGATGGTCGGTTCTCTGATAAATATCTTCGCTTTTATGCTCCATCAGGGCGCCATACGCATCAATCGGGATAACTCCGTCAAGGTACTCGTTTATATTATCAATATTATCCTTTTCACTCGCAGTTAGATCTTCATATTTTTTAGGAAGATAATACGAAACAGGCGTCGGACAAACCATTGAATAAACATTTATCCCTAAATCCCGCTTAAAATTATTTACATATTCAGCATAGGTTTTTCCATTTGAATAGCTTCCTCCGAACAGCATTATTCCGCGGTTTTTATAAACCAGAATATTGTTGCTTATCTCTCCCTCGATATCCGGATCATCAAGAGGATCGGGTTCCTGTGTAGTCGTGGCAACAGTTGTCTGCCGCGCTTGCGTCGGCTGAGTCAAAGCAGACGTATATTCAGCGCTCTTCCCAGTTTCGGCCGGTCTTGTAACTGCCGCATTTTCATTATCCGGACGGCTGTCCTGTTTTACAGGAGTTCCGTGTATCTTTACATCCTGAGACTGTATACCGAATAAATCTCTAATCGAAGCGGTTAAATTTTTAAATGTTTCACGTCCCGGAACCGTATCGTTATAATAATTTTCGACCTCCGAGGTATATTTTCCTGAAAAATAATCTGCAAAAGAAAAATTGGGCCACTTTGCAAGCGTCCTGTTTTCTATTTCAGAAACCTCGGGACGTTTTAAAACTATAAGACAAACCGCAATAACCATAAAAGTAAGCGCGCATACTATAACGTTAATTCTCTTTAAAAGCTTGACCGTATAGCGCTTTTTTACCCTTTTTCGTTTTTTCCGGCGAAGATCTATATCTATATTAAAATCGTCTCTATTATTCATATTAGCCTCCCTTTAAAATCTGAAATATAAAAACGGATTATTAGTCGCGTCCACAAGCATTATACTGCTAACCAGTATAAGCGATAAATTGACCGCGATCTTTGAAACGCTGACTGCATATGCCGCGACCGCAGATTTTCTCGCTGCTTTTTCGATAAGCTTTGCAATAGGGAAAGAACATAATAAAGCCGCTATAATCAAATAGAGATTATTGGTGAAAGCAAGCTTTGTAAATTCGTCAATAAAGCCGTTTCCGTTTAAACCTACAAGATTTTTAAAGAAGCTACCGAGCCTGCCTAAATCTTCAAAATAAAATATACCGAATCCTATTATAATAACTATTTTATTATATATATGTCTTACAACTATCGGAATTTTTTTCATTTTCTTTTTGCCTATTATCTGTTCAATAAAAATAAACAGCCCGAAATAAATACCCCAGATAATAAAGTTCCAGCTTGCGCCGTGCCATAATCCCGTACAAAACCATACAAGAAACAGTCCTCCGTATTTTCTTCTCCTGCCGAAAATCGGAACGTATAGAAGATAATCGCGGAAAAACGTACTTAAAGAAATATGCCATCTCTGCCAGAACTCTGAAACATCCTTGCATATAAAGGGATAGTTGAAATTTTCATCAAAGTGAAAACCGAAAATTCTTCCTAAACCAATAGCAATATCAGAATAACCGGAAAAATCAAAATATATCTGAAGAGCATATAGAGCCGCTCCCAACCATGTTCCAACAACTGAAATATTCTTAAGTTCGCCGTCAAACAGCGAAGTTACGACAGCACTGAGACTATTGGCGATTATAACCTTTTTTCCAAGTCCTACAGCTATTCGTGAAATACCGCTGTATAAATCGTCAAGTGTAGTTTTTCTTGAACTAATCTCGCTTTCAATCGTACTATACCTGACTATGGGACCTGCAACAAGCTGAGGAAACAAAGAAACATACATCAGAAATTTTGAATAGCTTTTCTGAACCTCAACCTTTTCCCAGTAACAGTCAATTATATAAGATATCATCTGAAACGTAAAAAAGCTTATACCTATAGGAAGCTTTATATCCGGAACATTTAAATTCAGACCCGCAACAGCGTTAATATTTTCAACTATAAAACCGCTGTATTTAAATATCCCCAAAACGGCTACGTCAAAAATCACAGCGGAAGTAACCGCTATTTTTGAGCCTGTCCTCCCCTTGTAACGGTCTATAACCAATCCGAACAGAAAGTTGACGGCAGCGCTTATTATAAGCAAAAAAACGCAAAGCGGCTCGCCCCAGGCATAAAAAATAAGTGAAAATGCAAGCAAGACCATATTTCTGTAATAAATGCGCTTTGTCGCGGCATAACAGATAACGCAAAGAGGCAGAAAGAAATAGAGAAAGAAAAGACTTGAAAATACCATTTTGTCAGCTCCAATACATATTTTTTTCTTTTGTTCGTTTATCCTTATTTTAATTTTTATATAATTAAATTTTACAGATAATTTTTGCCGTTTTTAACAATTATGCACATACAAAAGTATGAAAATTAACAAAAATATTGCTTATTTCAACATAATTTATTTGAAATTTAGGTCAAATTAACTATAAAATTCAACTATAATAACATTATACAACATAAATATCGTCCTTGCAATACCGCTTAAAAATTTTCGCAAAATATACAATTTTCGATTAAATATTACAGAAAAAGGAGTGACATTTGCCACTCCTTAAAAATATCATATTATTTTTTGTTTAACTTTCACAAATTATTGATTATCCGTTTTCTCAGCGTTCTCGTCGCTGATAATTCCTTTCAAGCCTGCGGCAAGACCGGCAATGCTCTGAATTTCACTTGGAATGATGATTTTTGTAGCTCTTCCGTTCGCAACGTTCGGAAACGCCTCGATAGCCTTGAATTTAAGCACCGTTTCAGTCGGAGCAGCCTGATTAAGTCTTTCAAGCGACTCAGCCTTTGCGTTCTGAACATTTTTGACAGCAAGCGCGTCGCCCTCTGATTCAAGTATTTTCTTCTGCTTAATTGCTTCTGCACGAAGGAGCATCGCTTCTTTTTCAGCCTCGGCTTTTAAAATCTCCGCCTCCTTAGCTGCCTCAGCACGCAGGATCTGCGATTCCTTATCGCCCTCGGCCACAAGAATCTTGGATTTTTTCTCACCCTCGGCAAGAAGAATCTTTTCACGGCTCTCACGTTCCGCTTTCATCTGCTTTTCCATCGAATCTTGTATTTCTCTTGGGGGAAGTATATTTTTAAGCTCTACACGGCTCACCTTAATACCCCAGCGGTCGGTAGCCTCATCAAGAATAGCCGTTATCTGCTTATTTATTCTGTCCCTTGAGGTAAGAGTTTCATCAAGCTCCATATCTCCGATAATATTACGAAGAGTTGTGGCGGTAAGATTTTCAATTGCAGATATCGGACGTTCAACGCCGTAGGCATACTGCTTTGCGTCTGTAACCTGAAAAAATACTACCGTATCTATCTGCATAGAAACGTTATCCTTCGTTATAACCGACTGAGGCTTGAAGTCAACAATCTGATCCTTTATAGAAACCTTTTTTGCAACTCTGTCAAGGAACGGAACGAGAAAATGAGGTCCCGTACTCCATTCAGAGTAAAACGTGCCGAGACGTTCAACAATATAAACCTGAGCCTGCGGTACAATTTTGATTCGTGTTATCAAAATTATAATAATAAATATTATAATTCCGAAAATGATATAGCCCATAATTTCCTCCCATTATTTAGTTATTTTTATTTTATCCTCATAAAGGGTAACATATAATTTAGTCCCCTTTATATTATCAATTTTAACAATGCTTTCCGCCGGTATTACAGAGCCGTCTGAAGAAACGGCCTTCCAATCAACACCGTTGAGTCTTGCCCGTCCTGCGTCAACTTTATTATTTATCTCTTCGATTACAACAGCCGTTTTTCCAATATCCAGTTCAACATTTGTCGGCTGAACCTTAGGCACTGTAAATTTCTTAAGAAGAGGTCTTGTAACGGTAAGTAAAACTATGGAAGCCACGACAAAAACAAACATCTGCAAACCCATTCCGAATCCGCATAGGGCAATAATAAACGAAGCCAGCGCTCCGGCGGCAAACCATATTGAAACAAGCTGCATTGAAGCAAGCTCCGCTATCACCATTACTGCAAAAACTACTCCCCATACAATAAGGTGTACGAACATAACTTTCTCCCTTCACTATGTTTATCAAATAAACTTATGATCAGCGACTGTATCCGACAAAAATTTATAATTTCAGACGCTGATTTCTTTATTATTGTATCACAAATCAGATTATATTACAATATCTTTTAAACAAAAATATTTTGCCATTAAAATTTTATTTTTTCAGCAGCTTTTTTTCCGCTGATAATACTCTGTCCCGTCCAAAGATAATCCCATTCCCCAAAGCGTCCCGCATATATAATATCCAAGCTATCAAGAAAATCATGTATTATTCTTCTTGCGCTGTAAATTTCTCCGGTAAACATTATATTAGCGTACTTTTCAGTTCTTATATCTGTAAAAACAATATCCTTTTCTTTAAAAAGTCCCATTTTTATCATGTCGGAAACCGTTTTTTCTTTTATCTCATTTAAGGATACCTTAAGGGGATTATATTTTGAATAATATATCTCCGCCTGCATAGCTGAGCGCCCGGAAGGCACATTATTCTGAGATTTTATATCCGGACAATAAATCCTTGCCGGCAAAATATCTTCATCATAAATATAAAACCATAGGGACGGTGAATTGTGAGGCTTATCAAGTCCCACCGACACCATTGCTCCGGAAGTATAATCAAGCCTTTCAGCTGCGTTAATAATATTTTCCGGAACCCGCACATCGGCAATTGATTTTACAAGAATCTCTAACGGCACGGTTGATATAAGCTTTTTATATCCTACCTCCTCTCCATCGCTGAAAACGGCGCAGGAATCCTTAATAAAAAGCCTCGCAAGCTCCTTTAACGGTTTATAGCCGGCGTCTCTGCAAAACGACTCCATAAAGCTGCCATAACCGCCGTTTAAGGGATAATGCATTTCCTTACTGTAATGAACGTTGGGCGTATTCTCAGTCATTGCTCCCCGCAGAACCTCATCAATTGAAGGCGTATACATTCTGCCCTCAACCCATTTGGTCTCAAGCGACTTCGGCTCAACAGTCCAATATTTACGCGTATATTTTGCAGGGTAATTATCTGCAAAATAATTCCCGTATTGCTTTCTGAGCCATTCGTCATAATTTTTCGGCTCAAAATCCTCTCTGTCTATAAAACCCTTAATAATTCTGATTCTCTCTTCAACGTCAAGTCCTATAAGGTTATTCTGAACGGGATTTCTTATCCAAACGCCTCGACTGTAATTATATGCCTCCGGTTTATGAATAATAAATTCCGTTTTCCCTTCAAGCATAGAAGTAACGTAAGGATCCTTGCTGAAATTTACGTGTGCGAACGTATCGAAAGTATATCCCTTTATTTTAAAGCTCCGGCAAAGACCGCCGGCATGGCTGTTTTTATCATAAACGGCAGCTCTTACGCCGCTTTTATTCAGCGTATACCCCGCGGATAATCCCGCCGGGCCTCCGCCTATCACTAAAACATCATATTTTTTCATAATCGGGAATATTCCTTTTTTACTTTTCGAGAAACGGCCAAAGGTCGTCAAATTCTGCCGCTTTAAGCGATCCGTCCGGCATCACTCTGGAGGCTATCCTCGGAGCGATAGTACCGAACTCCTCAACCATTACCTCGCATACAACGGGACCGTCATATCCGAATACTTCGTTAAGCTTCTCGTCTATTTCGTCATTAGAGCGTATCTTTACAGCCTTTAGACCGTAAGCTTCTGCAACCCTGCAAAAATCCGGCGTCTGTAAGCCGCTGTCAGGACCTACTCCGAGAAACCGATCATTCATATAGTTATGCTGATTATGACGTATCAGCATATAACCGTTATTATTATAAACAAAAAGCTTAAGCGGAAGCTTATAATATTTCATCGTCGCAAAATCTTGAATATTCATCTGAGTACTTCCGTCGCCGGAAAGCGCAATAACCTTGTCGGAAACGGTCGATAATCCTATTGCGCCTGCCCAGAATCCCATGCAAGAAAGCCCTCCCGATATAATATATCTCTGATTTTCCTTGAGCTTCCATGTCTGCGATACTATATTGCAAACGCTGCCGGTGTCTACCACTACATTAACGCCCTCGGGAGTATGCTCCGATAATTTCTCCGTAAAATAATAGCTGTTAATAATATTCGAATCACGATATTCCTGAAGTACGACAGGATACTTTCCGCGCAGCTCCTTACAGTGATCAACCCACCTTTTTCTTGCGTCAGCATTATAGGAGGAATCCGCTCTGTCCGACAGATTATCAATAAAATCAGACAAATCACAATTATAATTTTCATCAACCGGAACGTCTCTCTTGTCAATTTCTTTCCGATCTATATCTGCCATTACCTTATAGGCGTTTTTTCCGAAACGGTCAGGATAATATCCGATTGTTGATACTGAAAGTCTGCTGCCCAGAATAAGCATAAAATCACACTCCTGAATGGCAAAATGCGACGCTCTGTCTCCGTAGCTTCCAGGTCTGCCTACAAACAACGGGTTATCTGTCGTAATAACGTCTATTCCTCCCCTGGACGTCACAACAGGAATATTCTGCTTATCACAAAATTCCAGCAGCTTTCCCGCACTGCCGGACGCTCTCACACCAAAACCCGCGAGAACAAGCGGCTTTTCAGATTTCGCCAGTCTTTCCAACGCTTCGGATGAAATTTCCGCGTCAGTCTTTTTATCCTCCGGAATATCAAATCCCTTCATCTGTTCAGGCGCCTGTCTGTTCTGCACATCAATCGGTACGTCCAGCCATACCGGTCCTCTTCTGCCCTCCATTGCCGAATAATATGCCTTTTCCATATGGAATCTTATGCTATCAGGCGACATTACGGCCGCAAAATATTTAGTGATAGAAGATACCATCGGTTCAAGATCCAAGCTTTGAGTACCCTTCTGTCTTATTCCCGTATCCATCTGATATTGCAGTATTTTTGAATTAGCCTGACCTGAAATAACAAACATAGGAGACGAATCCAAATATGCTTCCGCTACTCCGGTTATAGCGTTTGTTGCGCCAGGACCTATAGTTACAAGACATACCCCCGGAACATCGCCGACACGTCCACAGCAATCCGCGGACATGGCTGCCGCCTGCTCATGATGGCAGCAATAAGCGTTCAGTCTGTCATTTCTTTTGAGTGCGTCCGTCAGCCACATAGCCGAGCTGCCGGATACCATAAATACATTTTTTACTCCTTTTTTTTCAAGAAAATCAAATATATATTCTGATACAGTCATTTTTTCCTCCATCATCAATTCGCAGTTATCCAATAATCTTCAGTCATAATATTCTGATAAACAGAATCCTTATCTCCGTTGATGTTCATACTTATTACAAGTCCTGCAATGGTCTCTTTAAGTTTCTTATCGGCAGGAAGCGAGGTAGTATGAATATCCGCATTTGTACATCCGTATTCTGAAAGCTTATCAAGAAAATCACTGTAGTTTACCGCCTTTATTTCAATCGGCTGACTTCCGATATTAACGTTTAACATAGAAAGAAAGCTTCTTGCATCGTTTGCGTTTCTTACACAGAATATTATATATCCGCTGCCGCTGAGCTTTGATATAAGATTTTTAAGAAACCCAAACGGGTTATTATATGAATTCAGCGGACGTCCTACAATTATAAAATCAAATTTATTATTCTCACTTGAAATCAGCGTTTCAGGATTACCGCATATAACCTCGTTGGCAATACTGATATTATCCGCATAATATTTAATATCAGAAGTATAAACTTTTGAATATAAAACATCCGCGCCATAGCTTCGGCAGTAATTTTTCATTTCCAGAACAGGAGTACCGCATTTTACATCAACGGCCAATATACTTTTACCGTTTTTATTCGTTATATCTATATTTTCAAAGGTAAAATTAATATAATTACCGGTATCCTCCCATGCGTCTACCCCAAAATATTTTTCTCTGAAAAATTCTCTGGAGCGTTGACTTATAGCTAATCGTTCAGGAGGCAAAGCTTCCTGATTATGATCATGATGAACAAAGGTATCTCGGCAGAGAATCAGTTTATATCCGGCTCTGCGTACTCTGAACGTAAAATCGTCGTCTCCGAAATCATGCATAAAACCTGCGTCGTATAGTCCTACCGTATCAAATACTTCTCTTCTGTATAACGCGGCTGTAGGAATAAGTCTTATTTTTTCCTCCCATTTAGCAGGGTTACTTTTGTTAAACAAGGCTGCTTTCATCTGCATTTCTTCCGAATTATTAAAGCCGCCCAGATTTTCCTGCTGATAATTGCTTACGTTAGTAGAAGCAGGACATATCATGCCGATACTATCGTCGCTTTCGGCGCAGGTAAGCAGGTTATCGAGCCAACCCTCGGTTACTATAATATCGTTATTAACAACCGCTATATATTTAGTATTAAGTCTGCGCAGAACATTATTGATTGCATAAACGCCTGTAATATTTTTTGTGATACGAATTATCTGTTTTTTGCGGCGCTCCACGCTTTCAAAAAAATCTATTAATTCATTATCAGCAGTACCGTTATCCATTAAGACCAAATCATATTCTCCGCGGGTATATTCAAGTATGCTTTTAACGCAGTTTCGCGTCTTTTCAAGCCGACCATATGCCTGAACAACAATAGACACGCCGTTATTTTCTTCTCCGCATATATAAGCTCTCGCCTTTTTATAGTGAAGCTCCGGCAAAGGCTTTTCAAGGTTATCAGAATTTATAATTATCATTTTCATCTCCGTTCGGTTAAAAGAGTGTATCTGCCGTCTTTCAAATAAGCAATATTTCCGCTATAATCAAGCTCTAAAAGCTCTGTAATTATATCCTCGTAATATTCAGACGATGTTATTAAAATAAGCTCGCATTCATTTAACGCTTCCCTTGACGGCCGCTCCACCGAGCGATTCATTCCCGGTATATACTTTCCGTTCAGGAAAATATTATTATCAAATAAATGCCTTATCCTACTTTCATCGTCATTTATCATATTTAATATGTTTCTGGCTCTTACTCCGATGCCGAAAACGCCTATCCTATTATAGCCATTAATAAGGTCGCTTAGAAGTCTATTATCAGCCTTTTTCTTTGCCGAGAATAAACCGCAGGGCAAAGATTTTTTAAGCCATACGGTTAAATGAAAACCGTTTCCGAAACCTTCCTCCAGATTTAAAATCTCAAAGCCAGAACTGTAAGCCAGTTGAGTCAAGCTTTGCGGAGTAAAATAATTTATATGCTCAGGAAATATATCACTGTATGAAGCAGTATCAAAAATTTTCTGTCCGTTAGGAACATTTAAAAGCATAATTCCATTATCGTTTAAATTATCATACGCAGAATCCATAAATTCTCTTAAATTTTCAATATGCTCTAAAACCATCAAGCAAGTTATACCGTCAAATTTCCGGTCAAATACGGTACTATTTCCAAAATACCCGTTTAAAACATTAAATCCATGGTTTTCAGCCGCCTTACATAAACGTCCGGACGGCTCTATTCCAATACAGTAATTATACATTTCCGATAATATTGAAAGCATATCGCCCGCCGCACAGCCTATATCAAGCACGCTGTCATTATCATCGGATAATTTTCGCATTCTTTCAAAACAATTATGATAATAGCCCATAAGCTTTTCAGGATAACCTGAATCCTCACCCGGTTCAGGCTTATAAATTATATTATAATTACTGTAATAGGATTCATTCAAAAATGATTCAGTCTGTATATGACCGCAGCCGGGGCACCTATATATTTTTATATCAGCTTTAATTTTTTCTACAGGCTTATTATAAAAGCCTGTAACGTCAGTAATATTACTCCATATCGTATCATATAAGCCGGCTTCCGAGCCGCATACTCTGCATATCATAGCTATTCCTTCCCGTTAAATTTCTACAAGCTGTCAATATAGCTTATAACGTCCTTTTCCAGTTCATAATCGCAGTTATCAAGGATATCAATAAGCTGTTCGATATTAGAGCAGCTTACAAGAGCGGTTCCTTCAAGAGCATTTGATGTAATATATCCGCTGACAACCGCCGTAGGCGAAACATTTCTCTTCCCGCAGTATTCTCTAATATAATCAAGCCTTTTCAAATTGCTTTCGGTGACAATACGCCGCTTTAAAAACTCGTCTATATTTTCCAGACCTTTCGTTATTGCTTTCTGAAAAAAGCCCTTGCATTGAGAAGTATATGCCATTGCGAACATTCCGCTTCCTGACATATAGGAATATAATTCACTGTCCATATGCGTAGTGTTGGGATCGTTCCACATCTCATACTTATATTCCGCTAATGACCACCACGTCTGAATGGTACGAAAAGGCTCCATTCCATGCTCGACCGCATAGGCGTTCGCCCTTTTAATTCTTTCCGTACTCCAATTTGACGCGCCGATTATTCCTACCCTGCCCTTTTCTTTTAAATACTGCATAGTCTCAATAATTTCCTCTGCCGGTCTGTCCGGTTCGTCACGATGGAGAAGATATATATCTATATAATCTGTCCTTAACGCCTCAAGGCTTTCACAAAGCTCCTGACAAAGATTTTCTTTAGAAAGATTTATAAACCAGTTCTTACCCTCGTTTCTTACTCCGCATTTTGTAGACAAGCAGATCTTATTTCGATTCCCTCTGGAATCCAGCCATTTTCCTAAACATTCCTCGCTTTTACCTCTGCCGTTTTCAACCCATTCATAATAATTTCTTGCAGTATCTATAAGCGTGCCTCCGTTTTCATAAAAGCAGTCAAGCATATCAAAGGAAAGAGCCTCTGAGACCCTTGTCCCGAATCTGCCTGTTCCAAGACCTATTTTAGATATTTTTGTATCATTTATATATTTCATTGTTAATCAGTCTCTCCTTAGGTACGGCATATAAAACCGTTTCATTCAGATTCATATAGCTTCTCAGAAAAAAGCTGTGATCAGGTAAAATTTCCTTTATTTTCAGCGGAAGCCTCCATAAATCATCAGGCTTATGATATACTGCCGCTGCAATCAGAGGCTTATACTTTTTAATAGTTTCAATCGCTCCGTTAATCAGCTTTTCTTCAAATCCCTCTACATCTATTTTAATAAACGTCGGCTTAATATTATACTTTCCGCATATATTGTCAATCGTATCCGCATAAACCTCAAAGCCTTCCTTGCCTATCAGTGAGTTTTCGTTCAAGTAATTTTTCATTTTCAGGATATCAGGCTTATCAGATAAGGCACATTTTATAACGTTTACGCGGCAATCGGCTGCCTCGTTCATTTTTTCTATTCTTCTGTAATTTTCGGGATCAGGCTCAATAGCTATATATTTTTCATAATTCCCGCTGCTGTTTTCAGTAAAATATCTTAATATGTCTCCTCGGAATGCTCCGCAGTCTATAAATACCTCGTCCGATATTTTCTTATAAATGTCATAGGCAAAATATTGTTCTTCTATAGGAAATGAATTTATGAATGAATCATATTTACCACAGGCAAATTCAATAATATTTTCATATGTTTCTACTGATAAATCATCGCGAAAATTGTTTTTCACCAAATTAAGCTTATCCGCATTGTTTTCTCTCCATTTATCCGGTAAATTGAAAATAAGAGGCTGATTTTTAAACAACTCGCATATATCTGATATTTCATAAATACATCTGACATCAATATATCCTAAATCATTCAGATATTTTCTTATACCCGGATAAAATTTCCTGTTTAGCATACAAACTATAACGATACATTCGGAATTTCTGCATTTATAAGGCTCCGAGATATTTATTTTATTAAACTGCATTCCATGCTTATTTCTGTCGGAATCAAAAAAAACAGAGGGCTTGATTCCGTTTTCTAAAAGCATATCAGAAAATACCAAACCGCAGAAACCTGCTCCGTAAATAATGATTTCGCTTTTCTGTAATTGACTGTATTTAAGATCTGAAATCATTTTTTTAATACCTTCACTAAAAGTATACCTGCATTTCCAGCCGGTAGTTCTTCTGAATTTATCTGAATCAAACGAAAAGTCGGACTGCGAGCATTCTCCGAAAATTAGGCGGCTTTTATTTCCGGCAATATTGTTCGCAATCCTCAGATAATCCCGAAAAAGCAAATTCTGACCGGAGCCGACGTTATAGACGCCTTCAGCCTGCTTTTCTATAGCGGCTATCACCGCGCAGGCCGCGTCGTCAGCGCAAATGAAATCATAGTGTTGATTTCCGTCGGAATAAAATTTTATATCTTCTCCCTTTATCATTTTATACAGCGAGTTCTGAAGCATCTGTCTTTTAGCCGGAAACGCTCCGAAAACACTATGAAATCTAAGCTCTGTCAGAATAACGCCATTTGCAGATTTTTTCAGACTCTCATATAAATAAAGCTTAGCTCTGCCATAGTAGGAAAGTGTGTTATTATCCGTTACATAATCCTCTCCGACATTACCGTAAGCTCTGCCGTATTCCGCCTGACTTCCTATAAGTATGATCTGATCAATACGGCATTTTTCCATTATATTTTTTACCTGATTGCCAAGTGCGACGGCGCAAGACATATTTATATCTTCATTATTTCTTTCTTCCGCTCCGCTGCCGGCCCACGCTGAAACGATAACCGCTTTATAGAAAGAAACGAGCTTGCCTGACCGACCAATGTCGCTGCCGAATATATCCCATTCAATAAAATTAATATTCTTATTACTATTTTTTTTTCGCCCTGCGGCGTCAATACAATAGCCCATATTCAGAAGATTTTTACACAGGCATGTGCCAATCAGACCTGAAGAGCCCAACAGCAATATATTATTCATAATTAAACCAATCGTTCATAATAAATTCACCGCTTAAAATAAATTTTTCTATATATATGATTCCACAAAGCCTTACAACCTGCCGCATAAAAAGAAATCATATATTTTCAATAAAGTGATTTTTATATTTATTCCAATACTCCTTATACACAAATTCGTAATTATTATCAAAATTTAATTGATACATTCTGAAAGTAACCAAAAAATTTTTAGGCTGCCATAATTCTTCATAAGAATACATATAATTCATTCCCAACGCCTTCATTACATTACCGCTTCGAATATTATCAATATCATGCGTTGCAGTGATATATGACATACCGTCTTTTTTTACCTGTTCAACGACTGCGCTGCACGCTTCCCTTACAATGCCTTTATGCCAAAGATTTTTCAGTAATCCATAACCAAGATCGTGGCCGACTTCTGTACTTATATTAACATAACCAACAGGAATATTATCTTCCTTTAGGCAAACAGCATATCTGTAACCGCAAGGCTGTAAATAAGCCTTAGCGTATCTTTCATCATAAAAATCCTTTGTTTCTTCAATTGATTTTAACGGAAACCATGGCAAAAACGTATTAACTTCAATATCGCTGAAAATTTTAAACAAAGCATTCAAATCGTTTTCAGTAAATTTCCTCAATATCAAACGATCCGTTTCAAGTCTAGGTGTATTCATTAACGCCTCCCGTTCTTCATAAAAATAAAGGATGCTTCAATTGCAAAATCGTTTACGAGCAATAATAAATAAAAGACAAATGATTCATATACGAACGAAGATTAAATCTGTAATCCGGATTAAAGCTCTTTATGATCATAGGAACCTCCCACAAATCCCGCGTTTTATGGTAACCCGCTGCGGCTATCAACGGTCTGAAATTTTTTATAGTATTTTCAGCGCCCTTTAACGCTTTAATTTCAGACCCCTCGATATTCATCTTGATATATGTAGCTTTTCTTCCTTCCAACGCCTTGTCTATCGTTATTGTATTGACACTTTCGTTTCCAATATCCGCCATAAAGCTTCCCGGACCTTTGAGAGAATAAAAAGTTTCTGTTCCGCATTCGTCATAAACGGCAGCGTTAAAAATTTCAGACCTTTTTCTTATATCTAACGGCAGTCCGTCAATAAACTTATTTAAAAGCTGAAAATTATACGAGTCCGGTTCAAAGCCGTAATACCTTTCAAAAACGCCGCCGTTTATTTTCAAAAAAGTTTCCATACTTATACCGTTAAAGGCTCCGCAGTCAACAAAGCATGCGTCTGTTTCATTTCTATAAAAATCCTTCTCAAAATACTGGCTTTCCTGTGTAATCGTCGGTACCTCTGTACTATCGTCAATAAGTCTGAACCTTACTATCTTTTCATAGGTTTCTTTTGAAACATCATCGTCAAGCAAATCATATACATGAGTTACGTTATCCCTGTTTTTAAGCATTTCACCTATATCAGAACAGGACGGTAGGTTATACGGATCTCCATGAAAAAGGCTGTGACATCTTCTGAAATATGTATAGTCGATTACGTTTCTGCAGCCCGCCTCGCTCAGCCGCCTGTGAACACCGCTGTGCCCGCCGATTCTCAAAGCCTCTTCAAAGCTTTTGCAGTATCTTTTGCCGTCGGTATTAATGGTAACTATAACAAGCGCGTCCGCTCCAAACCGTGCGGCGATATCCTCCGGAGAAATAATTTCAAGCCCTTCGCAGAATTGACCCTGCTTTTCCGGCTTGCCGTCGGCAAAGCAGACAGGATAAATACCTGCGTCATTCAGATACTTCAAAAACGCTATACCTGCGCTGCCTGCGCCGTAAAGAACAATCTTATTTATCATATTCCCAAGATCAGATTTCATTTTTTCTATGCTTATTTCAATTTCAGATCTTATTTTGTCAAATTCCTCGTAAATACTATCAATACGGTTCATTATTCTTCTCCGTCAAGAATTAACTTTATTGTTTCCGCAACGCTTTCAGCGTCAATTCCGTAAAGCTTATTAAGATATTCCCTCGAACCTGTAACAGGAGCGAATGAATCAGGAAAACCAAGCTTTACAAGTCTTGCATGAGAACCCGCGCCGCCTTCAAGAATTACATTTCCGACAGCGGATCCAAGACCTCCGTTTTTACTGTGTTCTTCAAGTGTAAAAATAAAGTCATATGTTTTCATGCATTCTTCAATAAGCTCCCTGTCAATCGGCTTGATCGTAGGCATACTGTAAAGAGAAATATTTATTCCTGATTGTCTCAGCAGCTCCGCAGCCCTGACGCCGTCCTTCAGCATAGTTCCAACAGCAAACAAAACCGCCCTTTCTCCTTTATTCATTTCTATTGCCTTACCGATTTTAAAATCTACAGGTCCGCTATGCACCGCAGGATCAACGCTTCTTCCGATTCTTAAGTAAACGGGACTATCAAGCTTATATGCGGCATACATAGCCGCCTCCATTTCAATTGGATCGCCGGGGCATATAACAGTCATATTCGGCAAAGACGTCATAAGCGACAAATCGAAATATCCGTGATGAGTAGGTCCGGCAGGACCGTACGCATGACCGCCTCCTACTCCTACAAGCACTACCGGATTTTCCTGAAAGCTGACGTCAAGCTCTATTTGCTCAAAAGCACGATATGTCATAAATGATACAACATTATAGATAAAAGGCTTCATTCCCATAGCGGCAAGACCGGCGCCGAAGCTGACAAAATTCTGCTCCGCAATACCGATATTAACGAATCTATCCTTGTATTTTTTTTCAAATTCCTCAAACACCGAAAATCCGGTATCGCCGATAACGCAGATAACCCTTTCGTCCTTTTCAGCAATTTTGTCGAGAACCCTAACAAACGTATTTCTCATGATTCAAGCTCCTTTAAAATAGTTTCAAGCTGTTCATCGTTCGGCGATTTGAAATGCCACTCCAGACGGTTTTCCATAAACGACGCGCCCTTGCCTTTGATTGTATCGGCGACTATTACCGTAGGAGCCGAAGGCATTCTTGCCGTGGAGGTCATAAGCGCCTTTAGAATCTGTCCGTAATCGTGACCGTTTATTTCCTGAACATTGCAGCCGAAGCTTCTGAATTTCTGCGCCATATCTCCCATATTCATGACTTCAACATCGCTGCCGTAGGACTGAAGCCTGTTTCTGTCTATGATAAGCGCCAGATTTGACAGACTGAAACGAGCGGCGCACATCGCAGCTTCCCATACGGAGCCCTCGTTGCATTCTCCGTCGCCCATAAGAACATACACGTTTCCGTTATAACCCATGCACCTTTTAGCATAAGCCATGCCTATACCGACATTTGCCCCATGTCCAAGCGATCCAGCCGACATTTCAACTCCCGGAACAACATATCTTCTTGAATGACCCGCATAGTTTTCACCATCGACAACATGCTTTTCAAGATCCTCCATCGGTATAATCCCCTTGTGTGCAAGAACCGTATAAAGCGACGCGGCAATATGCCCCTTGCTCAGAATAAATACATTTCTGTTAGGATCATCGAGATTTTCCGGGCTTATATCCAGAACTCTCGTATATAAGACCGATAATATATCTATCGAGGAATATCCTCCTCCGATATGTGAATCCCGCGTTCTGTGCAGGATTTTTGCAACATCTTTTCTCACATTCAAAGCAAACTGCTGAATATCCCTGTAATTATTATCAGACATTACTTACTCCTTTCATATACCTGTTTATAAAATCCAATGCAATAGCTCTCACGCCTTCACCGGATTTCTGACGCATTGTAAATTCAGCAGACATTTTCACAGTATCCTCAAAGCTGTAAATCGGTCTCCAATCAAGCATATTTTTAGCCTTTGTACTGTCAAGCTTTAAAATATTAGTTTCAATAACATTATCGAGGGATCCGCTTATTTTATAATCCGCTCCGCTGAATTGACCGCACAGCAAATCCGTCGCTCTTTCAACTGTAGCAAACCCGTCAGGTTCCGGTCCGAAGTTAAAGGCAGACGAATAATCCGAATCGGCGTTTCCGCTTTCATACAATTTCTGAATCAGAGCCAGATACCCTCCCAGCACGTCCAATACATTCTGCCACGGTCTTATAGCCTTAGGATTACGTATCTCGGCTACGACGTTCTGCGAAAAACAATCTAACAGATAAGGAAAGAGTCTGGTAAGGTTATAATCTCCGCCTCCTATAACATTGCTGGCTCTTGCCGTAGCAATAGGAATATTAAGCTTACCTCGCTCAAAAAACGACCTGCGGTAGCATTCGGTTATTAACTCCTGACACGCCTTGCTTGTAGAATAAGGATCCTGAGCGCCCAATACCGAATCCTCTTTATAGCCTAACGTGCTCTCAAGATTTTTATAGCATTTATCGCTTGTTACAACCAAAACCGCTTTTACCGTATTTGTTACCCTTACCGCTTCAAGCAGATTAACGGCTCCTATAATATTGGTATCAAATATGTAATCTGTTATTTCAGCGCTTTTATTAAGGGTTGAATGAGAAGCGAAGTGAATAACTATTTCAGGCCGGACCTCGCATAAATAATTCCTTATACATTTTCTGTCCTGTATAAAGCCTAAAAAACTTCCCGCCATTTGAGGCGAAGCCTGTGAGAAAAACGGCGTGCTCTCGCTTTTTTCAAGCGCATAGCCGTATACCTCTGCGCCGAGCTTTTCAAGCATAAGCGACATCCAGGTTCCCTTAAAGCCCGTATGACCTGTCAGAAGAATTTTCCTACTTTTAAAAAATTCCCTTTCAAACATTATCCGCCGCCTTTTTCTCCCAATTCGGTGAAAATTCCTCCCCAACCTGAATAAAAGACGTTCTTTTATTCCAATTGCAGTGCGACGACTGATAACATCTGCGGCACGGCGAATCCATACCTGCCGTATTTACATTTTCACGGTATTTCTGATATTCCGGAGCGTTCCATACATCCATGAAGCTCATGCCGCCGTCATATTTGAAGAATTTAACCGGAGTTGACATACAAGGTCTTACATATCCGTCGGAGCCAAGGAAAAAGTCTCTCCAAGCTACAAAGCAGTCCTTGTGCATATTATCTCCGGCTATATCCTCGCCGGCAATATGCGGAAGCTTTAAAACTATTCCCAACTCGTCTCCAAGCCTGACCGCTTCGTCAAATATACATCTGACTTCGTTCTCCATTCCCCATAGAGTTTCGTGCAAAAGCTCGTTATTGAATACGGTAAGATAAACTACCTTTACCTCCTCTATTCCTATTTCAGCCGCAAGCCTTACAAGATCCGGCAGTTCCCTTATATTTGATTTCATAGCGCAAAAAACAAAGTTTATCCAAGGATATTTCAAACCCCTTGCTTTTTTCTCAGCGACTATATCTTTCAGATCCGACGTAATAATCTCCAGATCAGAACCTCTTCTTATTCTTGAATTAGTTTCTGAATTAGCTCCGTCTACGCTTACCGCAAAAACGTCCACGTTATATTTAAATATACTTTCCTTGATTTTTTTCAGATTCATTCCATTAGTGCAGAAATACTTCCTTGCGCTGTGCCTGTCGATAATCTCAAGCATTTCATTAAAATCAGGATGTATGGTAGGCTCCCCCCATCCCATCAGCGTAACCTCTTCTATGGTGTCCATCATAGGTTCAAAGGAACGGAATATATCCATATCAAATGATGTCAGCTTAAAATCGGCGGCGTTTCTTCCGCACATAATACAATTCAGATTACAGGCGTTAGTCAGCTCGAAAACAAGTCTTCTCGGATATGATTCAAGTATCGTTTTATTTTCTCTGATCTCATTTAAATTCAATTCTGTATTTTTTTTCTGCTTTTCTGTAAGAGGCTTTCCCTCAAAAAGCATTTTTGTCTTTGCTCTGATTACCATACCTCAATCTCCATTCAATAAATTTTTACTCCCATTTAATCCACGGGGCTTTATTTTCATCAATCAGGCTGTTCAATATATTCTGATCCCTCAATGTATCCATACACTGCCAAAAGCCGTTATGCTTATAAGCGGAAAGCTGACCGTCAATCGCCATGCTTTCCAAAGGTTTTTTCTCAAAAACAAGATCAGGATCGTCGTTTAGATAATTAAAAATTTCCGGCTCCAAAACCATAAAACCGCCGTTTATCCAACCGCCGTCCTCCTTACTTTTTTCTGTAAATCTTCGGATTACGCTTCCGTTATCAATATCCAGAACTCCGAATCTTCCGCCGGGCTGTATTGCCGTCATAGTGGCATATCTTCCGCCCGCCTCATGGTGGTCAAGCAGTCTGTTAATATCCACGTCTGAAACTCCGTCGCCGTATGTAAGCATAAATCTTTCGCCGTGAATATAATCCTTTACTCTTTTTATTCTGGCGCCTGTTTGGGTATTAAGCCCAGTGTCTACCACAGTAACTCTCCATGGCTCCGCTACGTTATTATGTATGATCATTTCATTTTTATTAGAAAAGTCAAATGTCACATCAGAACGATGAAGATAGTAATCAGCAAAATATTCCTTTATCACATATCCCTTATATCCGCAGCAAATAATGAAATCATTATATCCGTAATATGAATAATATTTCATAATATGCCAGAGTATAGGATTACCGCCTATTTCAATCATAGGCTTCGGCTTAAGATGGCTTTCTTCACTGATTCTCGTACCTAATCCGCCTGCAAGTATTACAACCTTCATAATATTCTCCATTCATTAGTAGGCGCATTGACCGTCAATAATAAATACTTTATTAAGAATAACAGTATCGCATACAAAAAAACAAATTTTATTTACAATATAAAATATATATCGGCTGAAAAGTAAAAAATTAAAGACGGTTTTATTTAATTATCAAGCAAACTGAATGGAAGTATTTTACTGATTTACTATTTTTATATATCATAAATTATTAGCTTATTATTGCCTTTTTTAATTTTATGTGTTAAAATGTAATCTGTAACGCAAAACAGGAGGCAGCAATGAAAAAGAAAAGTTTATTGAAAAGAATTGCCGTAATAGCTTTAGCGGCGATTATAGTTATTGGTTTTGTGCTTCTGCCGATACTAAATCTGAGCTGATCGGAGGAATACAAATGTCAGAAAAAAAAGATAAGGATTCATATGCAAGAGATACTCTTGCCTTCTCTGTTCCGCCGGAGCATAAAAAGCGTCCGCGACAATCTGAGAATATTCAACAACAGCAGGATCAAATGCATTATCAGCAATATCCTCAGGGGCAGCAATCTCAGGGACAGCGGCCTCAGGGGCAGCAATCTCAGGGGCAGCGGCCTCAAGGGCAACGGCCTCAGGGACAGCGGCCTCAAGGGCAGCGACCTCAAGGGCAACGACCTCAGGGACAGCGGCCTCAGGGACAACGGCCTCAAGGGCAACGACCTCAGGGACAACGACCTCAAGGACAGCGGCCTCAAGGACAGCGGCCTCAAGGGCAACGACCTCAAGGGCAACGACAAACGCCTAAAAAAAATTCTCAGCAATATTCGGCCTCTTCAAAGCAAAAAGCTAATAAAAGGCGTAAAAAAGGCGGATGCCTTAGTAAAATCTTATTCTCACTGCTCGGCATTGTGGTCGTCATATTCATTATATATTCAGTAATTTCTTTATCACTGATAAGCAAGGTAAACGTTGTTGAAAACGGAGAAAGAAACGAGCCCAGCCACTCTCTTTACACTTCGCCGTCCGTAAGAAATATTCTTCTTATAGGCACGGATTCAAGAGGAGAAGATAGAGGAAGATCCGATTCAATGATACTTATGTCAATAAACAGCAAATCAAATAAAATTTCATTGGTATCGTTAATGCGAGACACATATGTCCAGATCCCCGGTTATGGCGGAGACAAGCTAAACGCTGCATATTCATACGGAGGTCCGGAGCTTCTTATGGACACTATAGAAGAAAATCTGTATATTAAAATAGACGATTATTTCACAGTGAATTTTATCTCCTTCGCCAATATTGTAGACGCTGTCGGAGGGGTAGAGATTAAAGTAAACGAGGACGAGGCGGACGCCATAAACGTTCTCCTTGACAGTCCGGAAGGAAAAACTCTTTTCGGGACGCCGGATGAAAGCGACTACTTAAACGGAGCCGGAACCTATAAGCTTAATGGAAAACAAGCGCTCTGCTATTCACGTTTAAGATATGTGGGAAATGCTGATTTTGAAAGAACTGAAAGACAACGAACCGTCTTGACTGAAATAATTAAAAGCGCAGCGGTCATGAATCCGTTCAAGCTTGGAAGCGCAGCTAAGGACGTTCTTCCGTCAATGAACACTAATATGAGCAAATTAAGCATGTATCTGCTGTCCCTTCGCGCCCCTGCTCTTATCATGGGTTACGATATTGAAACCCTTAGAATACCGGCCGAGGACACCTACTGGGGATCTACAATAGACGATCAATCTGTACTCGAAATTGATGTCGAGGCAAATCTTGATATAATCGAAAAGGAGTTATATTAAATAAAAATGCTGTTGGGGCGTCCTCCGTAAAGGAAGGCGCCCCAAGGCTTTGTATCTCAAATAAAATATTATTGCGTTTAAACAGTGCAACGGATTTAATTTTTTTATTTTCGCAAATCGGACATAATGCCCGTTCCTCATCATTCATCCCTATATTACCCATTCATTTCAACAGCTCATCCGTTAAGCGTAGAATTTCTGGCGCAAGGCGTTCCCGTTCTTTTTTCGTGATACGAACATACAAAGGATAAGATATGCCTACCCCTATAAGTCCGATAATGCCCACAACTATACCAACCGTAAAGAGTGTATCTCCCCACACCATACAACAGCTCATACCAAAGCCTAAAATCAAAGAGCTGATAATGCCGACTACCAAGGACACAATCGTTCCTTTTCTTGTAACGCTTGCGTCTAAACGACGCAGTTGTTCCATTTTGTTTTCTTCTTTCGGAGAGTATTTCTCCCGAATTTGTTTTATTTCGGCTCTGTCTTTTGCCGAATAGGTATAATTGTATTGATTTTCATTATTCATTTTAGGAACTCTCCTTTTCAAGTTGATGTAATTGTTTTGTAGAATGATCAATCATATAAATTGCCATAGCAAGTACGATTACACACACCGCCGCCCCTGTGCAGGCAGTCATAATCTTTCTGAAATTTGGACTGTTTCCCTCGCCAAAGGCTGTAAACATAGCTGTTTCAAGAGATAACATTGACACAAAGGCTGCCACAAGGTTGATTATCTTTGAAGCAGATATAACAGGACTGTTATATTTTCTGTATCGAATCAAATTAACTACGGCAGTTGTAAAGACAGTAAAAGTATAGGCTGCCATTGAGATAGTCATGATATAGTGATAAGTAAAGCCTTTATTTTGACTTACTATATAAAACGCAATAACAGATAAGGTAATATTCATCAGCAGTAAAATAATTCCGCATAAACGGTAATTTAAGTATTCCCTATAAAGATTTTTACCAAGGCTCTCATTCCGACTGTTCTTTAAAAGTAAAAAACGCATTGCAGCAAGCAGTAAGTAATAACCCGACAAAGCGTAAAACCATACGGAATGGTTGATGAAACCAAGTCCAAGCTGCATTACGGCATATAAAACATTTATCATAAAAGAGCCGTACAGGGATATTTTTACACGCAAGGCTGCATCTGAAAATATAGTACAGCATATTTGTTTTCCTGCTTTATTGCCCTCGCTTTTTTATAAAGAGCGGGCGCTTTCGCACAAAGCACGGTCATCGTATAAGCCGACAAACCGTATGCTGCATACTGCACAGCGGAAACAGGCTTTTTTTCCGTAAAAGCGTATAGCAGCATAACTGCCGAAACAGGTATAAGCAATAGTATAACAGCAGTATGCGGAAACAGTATTTTAAAAATAAGTCGTTTCAGCTTTATCATTTATTACCCTCCGCATTTTTACCGTAAATGTGCTGCCTTTACCCACCTCGCTCGAAACAGATATTTCACTCCCCGTAATATCAACAATGCGTTTGACAAGCGCAAGTCCCAAGCCGTTGCCTTGTGAAGCGTGAGAAGTGTCGCCCTGATAGAACTTATCAAAAATATGCGTTCCCACTTCTTTTGATATGCCGCAGCCCGTATCTGTTATAGTCACGACAGCATTATCATTTTCCGCAGTCAGTGAAAGTGAAACGCAACCGCCTTTTTCGGTAAACTTAATAGCATTTGAAAATAGATTGTTCCATACAAGGCTCATCATTTCCCTGTCGGATTTTACCATAATGCTGTCCGCCATATCCGTGCCGATTTCAATACCTTTTTTCTCCCACAATTCTTCAAAACCAAGCAGACATTCGCAAAGCTGCTCACCTAAGTCGTAAACAGAAGTTTCGGGGAATATTTGCTGATTATCGAGCTTATTCAGCTTCAAAATATTGGAAATCAAATCATTCAAACGATGCGTAGCCCCCGTTATAGCTTTTGCATACTCTTTTCTCTTTTCTTCGGGCAGGTCTTTCTGTGAAAGCAAAGTTGCATAATTTTGAATCACTGTAAGCGGCGTTTTGATTTCGTGAGATACATTGGCTGCAAAATCAGTACGCAGCGTCTCAATGCTCGACAATTCCTCCGCCATTTTATTGAAGCAGTTAATAATTTCATTGAATGTATTATCTGTCATAAAGCCGTCAGCTTCGGGAATACGCACGGAAAAATCACCTTGCACAATTTTATCCGCTGCTTTCATAATTTGATTTAATGGCTTGATTACAGTAAATTTTCTTCGGATATTATCTATAATCGTGAAAAGAAGCGTCAATAGAATCACATTTCCAAAAGTCAGTTTGGCAGCGATATCTATATTTTCCGCTGTATAGGTAATTCCCATATTAGAAGAAAACACATTCAAGAACAAGGACATACAGCAGGTAACGGTAACGGAGATCAGCGAAAAAAACATAAAATATTTCCATATTAAACGCAAAATTCTTTGAAAGGTATTCTTTTTCATTTGATTACCGCCTTGTATCCAAGTCCGTGAACGGTTACGATTTCAAAATCATCACACCCCGAAAATTTATCACGAAGCTTCGTCATATACACATCCACCGTCCTCGGTCCCGACGAAGTATCGCTGTCCCAAAACTCATCCATAAGCTGGGAACGGGTAAAGGTTTTTTTCGGATAAGAAAGAAGCTTATATAAAAGATTAAATTCTCGCACTGTCAAAGAGATTTCTTCTTCACCCAAACAGGCGGAGCGTTCCTCTGCGTTTAATATAAGATTGCCAACCGTCAATTTTTTACTCACTGCGATTTTGGCTCTGCGTAGTAATGCTCCAATTCTGAGAAGCAGTTCGTCAAGGTCAATCGGCTTTACCATATAATCATCAATACCCACACGGAAGCCACGCTGTTTGGAAGCGAAGTCATCACGGGCGGTCATAAAAAGAATAGGAATTTCCTCATTCAGTTCACGCACCGTTTTTGCAAACTCAAATCCATCAATCTGCGGCATCATAATATCTGAAATTATCATATCGAAAACCGTTCCGCCGTACATTACGTCATAGGCTTCATTTGCTGAAAGACAACCGAGTGTTTCATACCCGTTTTGACCAAGATATGCACAAACAGTGCGATTCAGCTCTTTGTCATCCTCTACAACTAATATTTTGAACATAGCGCCTACCTCCTCGCACAGTTTTAATGTATTATAGCATACAAATGTTAAAGTTTTGTTTGTGTTTTCAAAAAGCAGGAAAGAAAGCGGAGTAAAACCCCACTTTCTTTTCATTTATTTACATTTCTTTTGATTATAATGCCGACGGCAACCGCCGCAGCCGTCGCGCCAATCCCAATAATCCACTTCATCATTAACAAAACCTCTTTATCTTTCTCTATCACTCTATCCCGCCATTATATCAAAATCAGCCGTTTTTCTGTGTCAGACGAACTTTTGCTTCTTCAACAGTTTCTACATCTTTGGTTAAAAAGTGATCAACGAATTTATCTGATATTGCATTGAACTCATTGACAACACCATTTTCAATCTTTTTGTATCCTCCAACAACACCATTTTCAATTTTCTTATATCCACCCACAACGCCTTCTGCGATTTTGGCATTTACAGCTACTAATTTTGACTTTGCCATTTTTTCACCTCATTAACCTTTCATAATTTTATCGCTGATAGCGATGATTTTATTTGCGTACTTTTTGCGGCGACTGTCAAGTATGCCCTTGTAAATAGGATAGTTCACGATTGCCATAAGCATACCAACAATACCGATAACTATACTGGGAAACATCGGTTTTTCAATTCCGACAGTTGTTCCAATATCGGTCATAATGAGACTCATGCCGCTGCCCATAATCAAAGCGCCGATAGAACCGAACACATAGGAGAAGATGTTAGCAGGCTTTTTCACCTTGCCGTCCAACTTCTTCAACTCGTCAAGCTGAGTATGTTCCTTTTCGACATACTGTGTACGTATTTTCTGAACGAGAAATTCCTGGTCATTTTTGTTCATAGTGAAATACCTCTTTCTTTTATTTGATATCTGTATTTTATCGCCCTAATGTTTTTGAAAATTTTAAGTTATGTTAAAGAAATATTAAAATGAAGTTTTAAAAAAGAACAGCAGAGATTTCTCTCTGCCGCCTCGTCTTATAAATAAATGATTTCCCGCTCCCCCGGACAAGCCCGTATGTTATACACCACCATTTGGTCGTTCGCCTTTAACTGTCCGATAACTCCCTGCATTCCTGCCATTCTTAACCGGCTGAAAAAACATTTCTTCCGCCTGCTCCTCAATATCAGCAGGATAGTTGTCAACCTGCAAGATGTCGGCAGATTGACATAAAACACTCGATTATGCTCTTTAATGTATCGCAGACGTCACCGTTCCCAAATACCGGGCGAGTAATAATCGTCCTGTTTTTCATATACCAAAGACCGTCCTTCTCATCGTAAATATGCCTTTCCATTATGTAATCTTCCAAATATATTGATTTTCCTACAATTTTAATCATATCGGCTGATTACAAAGCCGAAGGGAGAAGTTACTTCCTTATGCAGCTTCTCCCAAAGTGTCTTTTTATTTATAGTCATCTACATCAAATACCAGGTTTTTGAAATAATATCGACGGTCATCATCAGTTATTTTACGGATAACCCTTGCAGGATTTCCGACTGCAATAGAATTATCAGGAATATTTTTTGTTACAACGCTTCCTGCTCCTATAACGCAATTGTTCCCAATTGTTACCCCCGGATTTATAACCGCATTCCCGCCTATCCATACATTATCTCCAATGATAACGGCTATGCCGTATTCATAGCCGGAATTTCTTGAATCAGGATGAATCGGATGACCGGCAGTATAAACGGATACATTAGGAGCAAACATTACATTATTGCCAATCTTAACCTTACCTACGTCAAGTATTACCGTATTAAAATTCGCGAAAAAATTATCTCCAATTTCAATGTTTTTGCCGTAATCACAGTAAAAGGGCGGTCTTATAGTAATATTCTTTCCGGCTTTCCCAAGAATTTCTCTGATAAGCTTTTCTGCGCCTGCGGTATCGTTCGGCGGAAGACTGTTATACCGATATGTTTTCAAGGCATTTTCCATGCTTTCTTCAGGAAGACCGTCCATCCACGCTTTATATGGAAGACCGGCCAGCATTCTTTCTTTTTGATTCATATATAAACCTCTGTTAAAGCTTTCTTTTTTCTTCCTCAAGAGCCTTAATCAAATCGTCTATCGAATTTATATTGTCCTTACCCGTCTGCGTCCTTTTTTGTGCGGTATTTTTTCTGACGGGTTTTTGTGAAACTCCTGAATTTTGCTGCTGTGGCTTTACCGCTTTAAACGCCGATGTCCTACCGGATATATCAGGTTCTACAGCTTTTTGCGCATTAACATCCTGATTTTCGTTTTTCTGGCTTAAAGCCGCCTTAATCGCCGCCAGCTTTTCGCTCACGTCGGGATTAGCGTTTTCGGGAACAAGAGTGGACTTTCTCATTACCGGAGCGTTAGGCTTTTCATCAACAGCCGCCTTGAATCTCTCTACGGCAGCCTTCGGAACCGTCTGATCCATATGTTCAGAACGTTTTTTATCAGCGGCCGGCTTACGTCCGAAATTCTGCGCAATTGATGATTTTTTACGTTCAAAATCATCTCCCGGATTAATATCCTCTTCAGGATTAAATAAAGGAGATGTACTGCGACTTTTTACCGGCTTTCCGTTAAAGCCTTCAAATTCACCGCCGCTGCCGTCTTCTTCCTCGTCTTCCTGATAAGTATCCTCATCGCCGTCGGCTTTTCTAATGGAGATAATTTTAAAAATAAGAAATGCCAGAATAATAATGCAGGGAAGAATCATTCCGATCAAAATTCCCGGAATACTTTTCAGAAAACGAATAACAGCTCCAAGATTATGACTTTCCGTCGTACATTTTGCTATAACGTTTTCTTTTGATACGTCCACCGTACTTTCCGGTGAAGAATCAAGCGCCGCACGGTAAACGGTACTGTCAGTGTTATGTACTACCTCCTTGATTCTCATAACGTCTTCACGGCCGCCGTTTTTAAAGAGAATAACATTTCCCTCGGTAAGAACCGTTATTCCGTCCTCGGAAGCAATAACAGCAGATCCCTTTTCAATTTCCGGCTGCATCTCGGCAGTTTCCATTATATATATATATCTGCCGAACATTTTTCCGGATACTCCGCCTGAACTGAACATATAATTTATGCTCAAAGTAAAGACAATCGCAATAATCATTATAATTGTCAGAACTACGACGCAAACGGAAACGCCGAGTCTTTTGTTCTTCGCCATATTTTTTTCCTCCAGAATATTTTCTTATTTTATTATAGCATATAAATTTATAAAATACAATTTTATTTTCATTTTTTTCTCATATTTTTTTAACATGAGAAAAATAAAAAATACCCGGTAAGGGAGACGTTACATAAAGAAGTAGCAATGAACCAAAGTCAATAAAGTGGGCAAGAAAAATCAGAAAAAATTGAATTCAGCTTGAATAGGAGTCAAGCCGTTATTATGAGAATGAGGTCTTATCGAATTGTAAAAGCCGTTAATGTACTGAAAAACAGCAAGGTTTAAATCCTCAAGAGAAGAATAAGTCTTACGGTTAACTTCTTCCTTTTTCAAGTATTTGAAAAAGCATTCCATAACAGCATTATCATAAGGATGCCCCTTAGCTGAAAAAGACTGAATCATGTTCAGATTGTCCAGTTGTCTGCGAAATTCCGCTGATGTAAATTGACTGCCTCTGTCCGTGTGGAATATTATACCTTTGGATTTACCTCTCGCTGCAACAGTCGCATTAACGGTATCTATCGCAAGCTTGGTATCAATTTTATTTGATAATTTGTATGCAATCACCTTCTTGGAAAACAGATCGAGAATTACGCATAAGTAATAAAATCTTCCTGCTGCTCTTATGTAGGTAAAGTCGCATACCCACGCCTTGTTTGGAGAAGTCTGATTGAATTTCTGAGATAAAATATTTTTGCATTCTCCATCGGAATCCGATTTTGATTTGTGTTTAAATGGCTTAACAGCGCTCATTTTGGGTAAGTTCATACTCTTCATCAAACGGTACGCTCTGCCGGCGCTGATGTTTATGCGATAATCGCGCTTAAGACAAATTTTCATTTTTTCAGCGCCAAAACGCTTTTTGCTCTTTGCGTAAAGCACAAGAATACATTTGCGTATATGGCGGTTTTCCTTTTCGCGGTTGCTTTCATGATGATTTATGTATTTGTAGTAAGTACTTCGGTTTACACCGAGAACACGGCAAAGTGTTGTGATTTTGTGTTCACCGGAAAGCAGTTTTACGGCATTTAATCTTTGTCTGAGTGAGGCGTGAATATCGCAATGGCTTTTTTTAATATCAGATTTTCCTCCTCAAGCTGTGCATTTCGTTTCTGAAGCTCCTTGATTTGCCTGGAGGTAAGAATGGTGTTATCATCCATTTTTACTTCTGAATACTTCTTTATCCAGTTGGCTAAAGCACTGTGTGATATACCGTATTCCTGACTTATCTGAGAATATGTTTTGCCCGACTGATAAAGATTTACGATTGTTTTTTTGAATTCTTCCGTGTACTTTTGTGTGCTTTTTCCTGACATTTTTTATTCCTCCTACTTGTCTTTTATTTTGATGTTTTTATTATATCTTACTTGTACACTTTTTTAGTATATATCCATTATTGCCCATAGCTAAAAAAGCTATGGGCTTTTTATGTTTTTGGCATTCAAGGCGGTATTTTGGCGTTCAGGGCAAAAACGTTGACTTGCTAGTTACATCCAGATATAATACAATTAAACTACTATTTACTGGAGGCTTTCATGAATCCCTGTGATGTGTATATTATAGCTCCTATTTCCAAACTTACTTGTGATGATGATAATTTTTTTGGAATCAATGTTTTTAAACTGCATGAGGTTATTAATCGAATTGTGGAAAAATATAAAACAAAAGTGAATTTCTATAGTTTGGCTAAGGTGAAAATCAACTCAGTACCTGAAAGCTGTAAAATAATAGATGAAGCCGCTTGTACGATTATTTTTACTCCTTTTGAGAATGTGAATGATTTTATGATACTTATTGGACATGCTATCGCCAGAAATAAAAAAATTTACATTTTCTTTCTGAACAACATAATTCAAGATTCACTAATTGAATTAGTTGCGGATGGATATGACAATGTATACATTGATTGTGTTGAACCGATAATGAATGATTTTGATAGGCTTGAACGATTTATATTATCTATGATAGATATGGCAAAAAATTTTATATTTAATTAATTTTGTCCTGTATACTAATTGGAGGTATCAAATGAAGAAGATTTTACAAATCTCTGATAGTCCTTTTCCTATGTGTTATTCAAACGATGCAGTTATGAACTCTATTTTAACTAATAGCGCATTGTTAGATGAAAATGTCGCTATCATTTCTGATATAAAATATAACGGACAAAAGATTGATATGGAAGATAAATCTTTTAAAGGAATTGTACAAAAAAATCTCGGAGATAATTATTATTTTTATGCCGATAAATTTTCAGACAAAATAAATGGGATATTATATCATAAGGCTTCAAAAGATAATTTTATAGATTTTTCTTTCCACGTGTCCAAACAGGTTTATTGGCATCCGTGGGCATCTGTAGGAGTTTTTATAGATGATAAAATAAATTTAAATAGTAATATGGCAAATTGGAAAGAAACAAATAAACTCTTTGTATGTGGAAAGAAAGGCTTAATTCATTTTAACAACGAAACGGAGACCGAATTTTACGAAACTAAAGTAAACTTAAGTAAATATTGGCTGCGTGTAAAATATTGTTCAAATTCAATAATTTGGCTATATTCTAGTGACGGAGTTACATGGCATGAGATGATATCTGAAACAGTGGATTTTTCGTACGACATCTTTGTAGGGATAATTATTGATTATAGATATGCAGTGTATTATGATTGGTTCTTTGGGCATTATTTAAACATTACCTATTCAGTGCCATTGTATAAATCTATAGACGGAACTCCTACAGAGCATTATACTGAAATTCAGAAAAATTATGACCCATTTATTATACATCCGTTTTTACAATTTAATAAGATACCTAGTTTTTTCGTAAAAAATGACGTATTGTCGCATTTTAAAGATGCAATAAATAATAATTTTTATATTGAAGTTTTACTTGATGAGTATTTTATTTTTAATAGAAATGCATGCGGACGTTATCATTTCTTTCATAGTAATTTAGTTTATGGCTATGACGATGAAAAGAAAATTATATATATACTGGGACATGATACTAAAAAAAGATATACAACTACAGAAGTAACATATGAAAATTTAAGGTTGGCATTTGAAAAGCAAGAGCGATATGTTAATTATATTTCAATTGATTATCCATATTCGCCTTATAAATTAAATATTGATAAAGCTAAAGAAATCATTAATGATTATATTATATCATCAGATTTAAACAAACATTATATAAACATATCCGGTGAACGGACAAGAGGTTTTGGCTTTTCAATATATGATCAGATTTTAAATGAAGATATGCAGACTTTGTTAGATGATATACGAATTTCACATTTTTTATATGAGCATAAATGTATATTATCTATGTTTGTAAGATTTTTGTATTCTCGTAAGTTTATCAAACACGAGAATTACATAGAGTTGAGTAAAATGTTTGATACAATTGAAAATAAAGCTTTAATATTGCGAAATTTAATTTTGAAAAATAGTATGAGCACTAAAAAAAATATTTGTAAAATACAATCTATTCTAGAAGAATTGAAAATAAATGAAAAAAAAGGTTTGAATATTTTAATTTCTGCATTAAATAATCAGTAATAGGGGTTGATAGTATGTATAAAAGAAAAATTGTTACCATATTAAATACTATTATGGAATTGGATATATCGAATTTTGACGAAGAAATTGTATATGAATCAATAGAATTTATTGATTTAATAGCTATGTTAGAGGATGAATTTAAAATTAATGTTCCGATAAAGGATATTAATGAACGAAATTTTAATTCTGTAAATAAAATGAATTTGTATATTGAAAGAAAGGTTAGGGAAAAGAATGGATAATAAATTGCCATTTACAATTGATGTACCTGTTAAATCTTATTTACATCATTCATACCCGCTTGGAATTATATACGCAAATTCGAAGGAAACAGCAAATAATTTTGTTACACATAATTATTTACAATTAGTATGGTTTTTTGAATGCGAATACCCAGGAGCACAATTGAATTTTGATACTTATTTCTTTCCATATTGGAAATGTTTTAAACGCAAAAAAAATAGGATTTTTACTACTCAAGATACACTAATTGAATGTGTGAAAACGGAGATAGATAATAAGTATTATCCATACTTAACTTGTGATGAGTTCTATTTAAAATGCAGGACAAGTTATAACAAAGAACATTTTATTCATGATATAATGATTTATGGATATAATGATGAAAATAGGAAATTCTACATCGCTGGATTTGATGAAAATCGTAAATACAATATAAACGCAATTAATTATGATGAATTAGTATTACCAGAATCACAATACATAGAAAGTATTAGATTTAAAAATTGTAGCTATAAAAAGATAAATAGAAAATATTTTAAAAAGTGCATGTTTAATTATCTGAATCCTCAAAAATATACTAAAAAGAAGTATAAGAAGAACAGAGATAAGCGTGCTTATGGAATAGAAGCGGTTTATTTATTAGAAGAATATTTGCTTTTTGTAATAAAAGATAAAAGTAAAATTAATATTATTCCGTTTCATATTTATTATGAACGGTTATGCATTATTAAATGGATAATACACGAATTAAAATTGGGTGAATATATAGAAAAAGAATGGGATTTATTATGTGATAATGCAAAATATATTAAAATTATAGCTCTCAAATATGAAAAATACAATAGATTACATGATGTGGTCGAGTTGCAAAAATTATTAAAGGAATGCATAAACAAAGAATGCGAATTGTTAAGTAATATTATTGCAAAAAAACATGCTTAAGGTGGTGTATTATATGGATAAACTTATTGACGCTACAATGGATTTTCTTTATCGCAATGAGGATGATATGGATGAGGAACAAGCAGAAATTGTACGTTATGGTTTGGAATTGTTTTTCCTTAAAGCTTCTTTTTTTGCTGCTACAATGTTAATCGGCATACTGATGGGAAGCTTTTGGGAATGTCTTATATTCACGGCATTGTTATCAGGTATCAGAACTATGGCAGGTGGATTTCATGCAAACACAAGAATGCAGTGTTTTATAATGTCTATGCTTACATTTATAAGTGTATTTATTATTCTCAAAATTGCTGAGATGTATAAAGTTGAGCTGATTCCGCTGACTGTATTTGCAATATTATCCGCCATAGTTATATGGAAATTTGCTCCCATAGATACTGAGAATAAGCAGCTTGAAGATTATGAAATTGTTGTCTTTCGTAAAAAGGCGCGAGTAATGCTTGTTATTGAAATGTGTCTTGCGGTAGCAGCGTATTTTATTGATTTTGTCAGTATAGCGTGTTCTGCATTGCTTGCACTCATAACAACAGGCGTACTAATGTCCGCAGAGTTGCTTAATAAAAGACGAAGGTAGGAAATCCTATGGCAAATAAAGATTTCGGCGAGTATGTTCGTAAACTGCGAACCGAAAGAACTTATTCCCTGAAGCAGCTTGCTGATGAGATAGAAATAACACCATATTATCTCAGCTATATTGAAAGCGGCAAAAAGACAAATCCAAATCAAAAGATTATTGCCAGAATGTTTGTTGTTCTGAGGATGAGTAAATCAGAGATTGAGCATTTCTTAGATCTTCATGCTAAGGCAAATGGAATTGTTAGCTATGATATAGCTGAATATATAATGCAAAATGATGATATTCGTGAGGATATTCGTTCAGCAAGAGATAAACAAGGAGCTTCTCCGAATTGGGATGACTTTATAAATAGCTTTATAAAATGATATATAACGGGTAATCCCGTTATATATTTTGCAACTGAGGAAAGTAAAAGTAACATAACAATAAAATGCCAGAAATGCGGCTTAATTGTTGGCATAGCAATATGTCAGCAGGATATATAATAAACACAATAAAATCAAAATACTTAGTACAGGTATCATCCTCTTTGAGCAAATAGGGATTATAGGATAGAAACTTGACAGTTAGCCTTTAAAGCTATTGTCAGGTTCCTATCCTTTTTATATAGGTATGACATTTCCGCTTTAAAAGCGGAAATGTCATTTTTTATGCTCATTTTCAAATGGCAGCCCTACATAGCACGTTATCCCTAACTGAAAATTTGATTCAATTTAGAACTTTATCAAATTTTCAGAGGTAATCATAATGATTGAAAAGAAACGTGTGGTTGAATTTATAAAAATAGGTAAAAACACCAACATGGTTAAACTGGCAAGCGAATACTCATAATGGAGGGCCGCTGGAACATAATTCCGAGGGAAATCGTCGCATAAGAGTCAAAACGCTTTCGGGCGCTGGACGAGCAGTACCGACAGCAGAGCCCCCGTTTTCAGACATTTAGCAGTGGGAGAAAATAAAAATATTGACAATCGAACATCAGTTGATGAGCAATGTGGTATTCAATCCAAGAACGCAGTAGTTGACAAGCTGATTGACAGATTTCTCACGCTGATTTTAACCGTCGGCTCAGCTATGAAACAGCAGGTATGGTGTTCTCAGATACAAAAGATACTCATTTCAACACTGTTGACTTCTTCGATAAATTTCATTCTGATAGATTTTCCGATACGCAGGCAGAGGAAATCAGAAATATCATAACAGTGACAATGGAAAAGCGTGGGTATGTCCCCGAACCTGTGACAGCAGAAGAGCCCGTTATCGTACATAACGAGGTTGTGGAAACAGCGAAACTGCCGCCGCTTCTTGATGAAAACATCATAAACGACATTATGAAGCTTGACCGGTTTTTCAAGGTTAAGCGTGACGAGATTGCGGATTTCTTTAAGGAAAATGAGGATTACGATAAACGCTGTGAGTTTATGAAATTTGTTTTTCGTATGGAAAAATATACGCAGTTCAATCTAAATGAAACAAACGAAAGTTATGGCAGAGTAGGCTACAAGACATAAACCAACGGACTTACTGTTTGGGAGGGTAGTTATCTTTCCCGTACAGGAGTCGAAGCTAAGCTGGGACTTGGTGCAGAGCTTTACCGCCGACCTTATCGACAAGGGCAAATACCTTGACGAAAAGCCAAAGCTTACTGTTGACGAGCCTATATTTGCGAATAACAGGGAGAACAGTTCACATTTTTCGGCGAGCCAGTTCCCGTAAAGCAGGCAGAAAAGAAAACGAGAGCAAAGCCTAAAAACAAAGCCTTTTCTCATACTGCTCCCACAACAGATATGGTAAATTATGTTTTGCGTTGAGGAATGCTTATGAAGAAAAATTCGCTGGCAAAAATGCTCCTGCGGCAGAAGCTCCAGAAACTGAAAAAAGAGCCTAAATTATAATTGGAGGATTGATAATATGCTCATGATGAACAGCGTACTTACAGCTGAGGAGAGAATGCTTTTGCAGGCTCTTGGCTGTAAGGATAAGGCACAGACAATAGCTGTGCTGGGTGAAATGAAGATGATACTCTCCCTGTCCGTTCAGACCTGTTCACACAGATTATCTGCCTTTCTGATAAGCTGGAGAAAGAGAAGATGGATTATGCTTATGGAATGTCGGTGGTTGAGTTGGAAAATGATGATACAAATTGATGAAAAGACAACGGTATCAAAACGATACCGCCGTTATTTATCTGTAAAAGTGTTATTCAGCGCTCATTTGCTCATAGAAGTTTATGAGTATATCCGCTTTGTCTTTAGGCAATCGTCTATAGAAATCTAAAATTTTTCGTTCACCTTTCGATAGATATATTATATCGTCATTTTCAGTATTAAAAAATTCTGAGAGCGTTATATTAAGACCATCGGTAAGAGCTTGAAGAGTTTTAATTGTAGGTTGTTTCTTTCCATTTTCAAGATTTCGGATATGGTTTTCGGAAACTCCGCTCAGTTTTGAAAGTTTGTACACGCTTATTCGTTTAAGATTTCTCCAGTAATATAAACGTTCGCTAATTTCCATTTCAGACACCTCGTTTCATATTGACTGATTAGTCAATTACTACTTATAGTATAACCTAAAATTTTTCTTTTGATAACTTATCTAAAGAGTTGATTTTATAATCCTAAAGGAGTATAATATGAAATGGAGAAAAGATATGCTTTGTATTTACATTTAACGATTTTTGTGTTATAATCTACTCTGTAAACCTTGTTAATGACAGTATAGGAGGAGTAGAAGTATGCTGCATATTGCTGTATGTGATGATGACATTAAGACATTGGACGAAGTAAAACAGATATTGACTGATTATTGTAGGGCGAAAAAATTAGCAGCTAAAGTATCAGCATACTGTGATGGAACTGATTTATTAGCTTCAGAAGAAAGTTTCGACATCATATTCTTGGATATTGAAATGCAGCAATCTAACGGAATTGAGGTTGCACAGAAGATAAGACGGATGGACATGAATGTTCCGATAGTGTATATAACAAGCTACATAGATTATTGGCGCAGAGCGTATAAGGTGCACGCTTTTGATTTTATTACTAAACCATTCAAGCCTGAAGAATTATGTGAGGTAATGAGGGATTATTTGGCTGCATTGGATGACGCAAGTGAGGAGACTATTACGTTTCCTACTGATGATGGAGTAGCTTGTTTTAAAATTAATGATATATATTATTTTATGTTTGAAGCTAAGAAAAAGGTATATGTGTATACTGCTGATGGACGAGTGTTGGTTAGAGAGAATTTAACCGACATCTATAATATGCTTAATAAAGAAAGGTTTTATCAGACGCGGCGTGATTGTGTGTTGAATCTCAAGTATGTGCAGAAAATTCAGAATGAGTTTGTAATTATAATGAAGAATGGAGATATGCTGCCTTTGGCGCAGAAGAAAAAAGACGAGTTCGTAAGAAAATTATCAAATGTTTTTGTGGAAACGCTGAAAGGAAAAATATATGAATGAAAATATGATGGCAATAATAAGTCAAAGTGTAAGCACTACGGTGATGAACTTATTGCTATTTTTGTTTTATCGAAAAATATATGAGCCGAAATTTCAAAGCAGAATAGTATATATTATCGCTTTTATAGTTACTACTGCTTTATTTATAGCAGTAAATCAGCTTTCTAATTTTTTGAATGCTCCGCTGATAAATACCATTTATTCCTTTGTGTATTTTAATCTAGCTAGTGTAGTTCTGTTTATGAACAATTTAAAAAAGACATTTATGTATAACTCGTTATACTTTTTATTCTTAGTTTTCATTGATGTGCTTAGTGTTGCGTTTTGGTCTGTAATCAAAGGCGAAAATTTTCAATCGGTTTTATCGAATGAACAATATCTAACAATAAGTTGCATGACCAATATTTTGATAATGGTATTGATGTGGCAAATATTTATATCGATTCTGTCTAAAAGTGAATTAACGGTCATAAAACATAAACAGATAATATTGTTAGGCGTATTTACGGCATTTGCAGCTTTTGTTGAATATAATTTTGCTGTTCGAATAAATAATAGTAAAGATGGAATAATTACAATTTGTGTTCTTCTAGGCTTTTTAATTTTAAGTGTATTTCTCGTTTATTTTACAGGAGAAATTATAAAAGCCTACAATGCAAAATATGAATCTGAACTGATGCAAACTCAAAGTAAGATGCAGTTTGAGCATTATGCAGAAATCAATCGGAAATATGAAGAATCCAGAAGGGTTATTCATGACATAAAGAAACATCTTAGTGTACTTGAATCTTTAACAGCTATTGAAGGAAACAAAAAAGCAGAAGAATACAGAGAAGTCATTGAAAATGAGGTGGACTCTTTGTTTAGTGGATTTCAATGTTCCAATCAAATTCTCAGTATAATTATGAGCCAGAAAATTATGGTGGCTGAAAGTGAAGATATAAAAGTAAATACTGAGGTAGAAGATATTATGTTTGATTTTATTAGCGATATAGATATCACTGCTATATTTGCAAATTTATGGGATAATGCAATTGAAGCTTGTCGTAAAGTTGAGCCATCAGGGCGATTTGTAAATATAATAATTGGAAGAGTAAATGATTTTGTGGTGATAAGCTTTGAGAATGCTTTTGACGGGGTTTTACATGAAAAGGGAGGGAAGCTATTTTCAACAAAAGAACAACATGAAGGTGTAGGCGTTTCAATAATAAAATCTTCTGTAGAGAAATATAAAGGAACACTTGTTATAGAGCATGATGAAAATATGTTTAAGGCTAATGCGTTAATCCCTTTGGCGTAGAGAAAAAGAGTTGAAATTGTCGTTTTAACTCTTTTTTTGGCATTCAGGGCAGTATTTTGGCATTCAGGGTAAATCTGTTGAAATTTTATATATAATGATTTATACTGAAAGCACCAATAAAATTGAAAGGTGGTCTATGATTATGACAAAATCAAATTTCAAAAAGAAAATGGCAAGTATGGTGGCAAAGGTAGGCGTTAATCAAACACAGAATGATTTCAGTCAGGCTTGTGTAATGTTTATTTATCAGCCGAAGAGGTCTAACTTAGTAAAATGTTCTAATAATAGGTTGTCAGGCAGAAGATAAAATGAATGATTGTTGTTGCACTTTGGACAGCAAATGTGGTATGGTTTCATTATGAGAACTTCTCTTTCCTTTTTGGGGGGTGTTTCGTGGTGAAACCGTTGTACCAAAAGCTTAAGAGATTCTCAACTTTCATTTTTAGTTTGCAATACGATGATTTGTCAAAGGAGAATGAAATAAGAATTTCTTATTTTAATTAATGCGGCATTTGTGGCGCTTATATCTTCGCTTGTATTAGCGACCAAGACAGGTCGCAATCCCCAAAAAGCGAAAGACGTATCACATCTGTAACGGATTTGTATGAAATTGTAACAGGTACAAATAACAGCATTATAACAGCAGATGCAGATTATTTATTGTAATGCTATATATAACCTGAAAGAAGAATTTGAATTATGAGAAAAATGAAAATTGTTGTTGTAGACTCCGGAATAAATATTGATACAGAAGCAGGGAAATGTGTAAAATTTGCATATACAATAAAAAGGAATCCTAATACTATGGAATGGGAGGCCGTTTTAGAGGATAGTATTGATACTTTTGGACACGGAACCGCAGTATCAAATATTATTTACGGTGTAAATTCTAATGTTGAATTTATTTCTGTGAAAATAGGAGACGGCGAAATTGACGAAAAAGGACTCGTTTATGCACTTACATATATTTTTGAAAATATACAGACCGACCTCATAAATATAAGTGCCGGCATCACTTATATTTATGATTGCAAAGAATTGTCAAACATATGTCAGAAACTTCATAATAAGGGAGTTATTGTTGTTTCTGCTTTTGATAATGACGGAGCAATATCATTTCCAGCAGCTTTTGATACTGTTGTTGGTGTCGATGTCTATAATGAGTTTAAAGATAAAGAAAAAATTATTTTCCAAAAAAACAGTATTGTAAATTTACTTGTGCCGAATATTCATTACCGTACTATATGGATTAATAAGAAAACAATAATTAAAGGAACAAGTTTTGCTTGCGCTTATATTACAGGTTTAATATCATTGAAATGTGACAGTGTGGAAAAATATAACTACCAACATCTTTTTGATGTCATTTCTTCAGATACACGAATTCTTCCTCGTGTTACCAAAGTGACTACGTTTGAGTATTCCCCCAAAAAAGTTATCATTTTTCCTTTAAACAAGGAAAGCAGTTCTTTATTGCGATTCAGCGATGAACTCACATATAAAATCATTGATGTATTTGACGAAAGGTTTTCTGGAAAGGTAGGGCAAAAACATTTTGGTTATAAAGTAAAATCATTCGATGATATAGATTGGAAAAAAGATTTTGATACAATTATTTTATCCTGTACTGATCATCTCACACATATGAGTGGCAGAGATTATAAGAAGGAAATTTTCTTAAAAGCAAAACAATATAATAAGCATATATATACTTTTGAGAAAATAAACGAAGATTATAAAAATTTGTTTTATCCTGAAATTTCAAGTGATAATGTGCCACACTTTAATTGTTCAAAACTATACAAAACAACCATACCGATTCTCAGTGTTTTAGGTACTAGTTCAAAACAGGGTAAGTTTACTCTTCAGCGGAACTTAATATCACGTTTTAATAAGCTGGGTTATAATACAGGAGCTATATCTACTGAACCATCAGGATATCTTTTTAATAGTGATTACGTTTTTCATTTCGGATATAATTCAGGCATGAATATGTATCCGTGGGAAATTATATCGATACTTAACTCAATGGTCTTCAATGTTCAAAATAAAGGGAAAGATATTCTAATAAGTGGATGCCAGTCAAGCACAATACATTATGATAATTCACAGTTAGACAGTTTTTCTATAATGCAGTATTCATTTTTACTTGGATTACAAGCAGATTGTGTCATATTGTCAGTTAACCCTCATGACGAAATAAATTATATTAAAAGAACAATCCAATTTATAGAATCTCTGGATTGTGGCAGTATTTTAGCTCTTGTTGTTTTTCCGGTAATTGCTAGTCAATCGCTTACGGGCGTGGGTTACAAATCAAGGGCGCTATCTAAAGAGGAGATGCAGAAAATAAAGAAGAAATATACCAATGAGTTTAGTTTGCCAGTGTTTGATCTAGGCAATAACGATGATATGGATGCGTTGACTGGAAAGATAATTGATTATTATTCAGAATAATTTATCAAGGAGTTAACTTCAATGAATACAAAAAACATTATAATTGAAAAGATTGAATTAAACGGTGCTGAAATAAACGAAAAAGGAGAAATCGAAGATATTGACTCTATAGTATTTATTTCTCTTGTACTAGATTTGGAAGAAGAGTTTAATATAGAAATTCCAGATGAATATCTTCTTATGAGCACATTCAGCAGTATTGACAATATTACATTAATAATAAATAAACTTATTGATAATATTGAGAGATGAAAATATCTTTCATTTATTATAATTTTATTTTAGGAGGTGTGAACATTATGAAAAAGCTTGTTAAGAAAATTCCTGCAAAGAAGACACTTGTTGCTTTCTACATGGGTGAATGCAAGAATGGCAGTTGCCAGGGAAGATAAAATCCCACAAGAGCAAAAAGCTATTTAGCTTTTTGCTCTTGAATTATTCATAAATTATTGTAAGGATGTATTTGGATGACTAAAAATAGTATTAAATTTCCTGATTATATATCATGGTCTTTACTGTGTGATGAAATATTTGTTTTTAATGAACTGAATGGGAAAATAACTGTTCTTAAAGGAGTAACTAAAGATTTATGGCTTTCTCTTGAAAAATGCCAAGATAGCTTAGAAGTGATTAATTATGTAATGAATGAATATAACATTTCATTTGAAAAAATAAACGAAAAAATTAGATACATGCTGAAACAGCAGATTCTAATTATGACGGAGGAATAAATGAAACAGACTTTATTATATGATCATTACTATGATCTGGCATTTAAAAATAATTCGCCTGTTAGTGTCATGATAGAGCTTTTGACCTCTTGTAACCTCAGGTGCGAACATTGTTATATTCCAGATTATTATGATAACGGGTTTAGTATCGAACAAATATTTAAACTTCTTGATCAGCTTAGAGAAATGGGAATACAGAATGTATCTTTTACTGGCGGAGAAATATTTGTCAGGAAAGATATTTTTGAAATAATAGAATATGCGCGAAAACACTACATGCGTGTTTTTCTGTTGAGCAACGGAACATTGTTAACTGAAAGTATAGCGAAACGTCTCAAGGAACTTCATATTTCCGAGTTTTCCACTACTTTATTTTCAATGGATCATAGTATTCATGATTCTATAACCAGAAAGAAAGGATCATGGGAGGCTCTAATGAATGGTTTGTCGATGTTGAAAAAATATGATATAATTACAAAAATCAAAACGCCAATCATGAAGAAAAATGTTGACGGAATACAGAATATCAAAGATTTTTGTGAAAAAAATGATTTTGAGTTTCTAGCATCCCCTACCATATTTAATAAAAATGATGGAAGCTCAGAGCCACAGAATTTTTGTATCAGTGACGATAAAATGATTAGTGTTATCAAATTTGTCGATTCTCTTTCGAATAGGAATTATCTTCATAACAGAAACGTATCATGTGCAGCTTTGTTTTATTCGTTTTCAATTGACTGCAATGGAAATGTGTATCCTTGTAACTCGTTTATGTGTAAAGTCGGTAATGTTTTTGAGACACACCCAAGGGATGTATGGAATAATTCAGAAATACTTCAAGAAATTAAATCTATTAGCGATGATAAACTCGGTGTTTGCAAAAACTGTGAATATAAGCCCGAGTGTTACAGATGTCCAGCATTAGTATATATGAATAATAAGGATTTTTATTCATGTGACGAGTATTCGAAGAAACTGTCAAAAATCAGAATGTCTGATTACAAATGCATTTAAAACAGGGAGTTGAATATTTTGTTTTTTAATGAGCTCAATCTGAGAAGATTTATTTTATTTTATATTAAAATAAATGGCAAGCAAGCTTTGTTTAATGTAGGATATACTATACTGAACGCTCTGATGCCTGCTTTTGAAACTATTGTACTTGCAAATTTCATAAATAGTGCAATTAAAGTTTTTGAAGGAAAAAGTGATACCAATATAGTTGTAGCTCCTATTGTTTTACTTCTTTTCTATGCTTTTTTTACTAATTTCATGCCAGAAGTTTCTGAACTCGTTGATTTAAAGGCTAAAAATAAAATCACTATTTTTCTAAAAAAAATTTTGCTTGAAAAAAAAACAAAGCTTGAATACTTCCACGTAGAAAATGCCGAAGATCAAGATTTAATTAATAGGGTCTGTTCCGAACCAATTGAAATGTTCATGAATGGGTTTAAGAATATATTGACGACAGCATACCTTATTGTCAGTTCAATGTCTATTTTGTTTATTATTTTCAGTATCCAGCCTTTTAGTGGGATTGCAATTATTTGCGTTACAATACCATTGTTCTGTATCTCACTAAAAACGGGCAGAAAGAATTATGAATTGAGTAAAGAACATCAGAAAATAAAAAGGCAGTACAGCTATATTTCTGAAATGCTCATGAATCGCGAATACGCAAACGAAAGAACACTTTTCCGTTATAGTGATGTGTTCAGAAAAAAATATTCTGATATGTATAATGATGCATTCAAGATTGAATCCAAAATCGAAAAGAAACGCTATACCAATATGAAAAGTGGCTCACTTGTTACACTAATCCTCATATTCATAATATTGCTTATTCTTATACCTAGTTTAAAGAGCAAGACAATTACAATAGGTACATTTATTGCATTAGCCAATGCTTCATTAAGCCTTGTACAGAATATGTCGTGGAAATTATCCGTAGCTATGATGGAACATTCTAAACTGAACGAATATTTAAAAGACTGGAATATGTTTTTTGACTTAAGTGAAAAAAACAATGCGGATATTGCTGCAAAAAGGGATAATGACTTCAGATTTGAGAGTCTTGAATTTGTTGATGTGACTTTTAAATATCCTAATACTAATGATTATATACTTAAAAACTGTTCATTTAAAATGCAAAGTAAAAAGAAGTATGCACTAGTTGGTGTAAATGGTGCGGGAAAGTCTACTATAATCAAGCTCATAACTGGAATGTATAATGACTATTCTGGAAAGATTCTACTTAATGGCTTGGATATAAAAGATTATGATTACACAATGTTAAAAGGAATAATTTCAGTTGTATTTCAGGATTTTTGCAAATATGAAACAACTGTAAAGGATAATATAATCGTTGGGAGAGGTTTTGAGTATGATCAAAATGAGGTAAATAACATCATTGATAAACTTGAATTGAACGAATTAAATGAAAATCTGAAAAATGGTCTTGACACAACTATCGGAAAGGCAATTGAGGAAGGTGTGGATTTATCCGGCGGACAGTGGCAGAAGCTTGCAATATCACGTTTGCTGTATTCTGATGCACAAATTAATATCCTTGATGAACCTACAGCAGCTCTTGATCCTATTGCGGAAGGTAATACCTATAAATTATTCGATAGTGTTTCTGATGAAAAGTTTGTTATATATATCACTCATCGACTTGGCGCAATAAAAATGGTTGATGAAATTCTATTAGTGAATGATGGTTGCATTGTCGAAAAAGGAACCCATAAATCGCTTATGGAAACCAAAAAGATGTATTATAATATGTATAGTAAACAGCAGAAATGGTATAAGGAGAATGCTTGAGCATGAAGAAAAATGGATACATTGACAGCGGAATAAAAAGCATACGGTTGATGCGTGAAGCAGAACCAAAAATGTTTTGGAAATACTGCACATTTGTTATTATTCATGGTTTGTCTTGGACAATTCAAGTAGTTGCTACACAGCTTTTTTTTGATACTGCTCAGAGTTTTTACGATGGAAGAGTAAAAATCGGGTTTCTGATATTTACGCTTCTCTGCATGATCGGCGCTTATGCCTTGACACAGGTTATGAATGGCGTAGATAATTGCTTCGCAAATATTTATTTCCTTGCAATACATAAATACAGTAATTTAGAAATATTTAAGAAAATCGATGAATTAAATTGTGCTCAGTTTGAATCGACTAAAAAACTTGATATGATAAACAAGGCTGTCAGCGGTTCTAACAGTACGGCATGGGTAGGATTTACGCTCATTGATGTGTTCTTATTCTATACAACATATTTCCTTTCAATGAGTATATATCTATTCAGATTAAAACCTGTTTTATGTGTTTGTATATTGATAGTTTTCATACCTTGTTATTTAACTGATTTGATAAGCATAAAAAAGTTTCGGACTCTGGAAGACAAATCCGCTCCGATAAGACGTGAAAGTGAATATTACGAAAAATATGCCTCAGATTTAAAAGAAACAAGACTTTTAGGCGTGACTGAACATTTTAAAAAGCTATTCTGTTTGAAGATTAATAAACTCAATGATATGATTTATCAGACTCAGAGATATAAAAAAATGCTTCAGGTAATAATGAATCTGATGCAGGTAATAGGATATGGATTAATAATTTTACTGACTATGAATTATGTTATGGAAAATGATATTTCTGTCGGCGCTTTTGCAGCAGTATTGTCTTCTATCGGTAGCTTATTCGGATTTATGAGCGAAGTGATAACTGAAAGGATAGGATGGGCTTCCGAAAATGTGGGAAATGTACAAAATTTCTTTGATTTTCTTAATGATAATTTAAAACAGGAAAAAATTGCTTACAAGGCTGATTCTGATTCTATAGAACTGAAAGATGTATCATTTAAATATCCCTCTGCCGAGTTTGAGGCATTGAAAGCTGTTAATCTTAAAATTAGATGTGGTGAGACTATCGCTGTTATTGGAATAAATGGTTCTGGTAAAAGTACTTTGTGCAAGTTGCTACTTGGCCTATATAAGCCGACAAAAGGAAATGTTTATTTTGGAAATAATTTTAAAAATAATCCCAAAAACTTAAATGCATCTGCCGTTTTTCAGGACTTTTGTAGGTATAAAATTTCACTGAAAGAAAATATATGTATCAGTAATGTTAATACTGAGATTGATTTCAATACATTTCGGGAATTTTGTAAAAAAAACGGCATAGATGTAAACGAATTCGATAGTGGCGAAGATACGATATTAAGCAGAGAATTTGACGGAATGGAATTATCAGGTGGACAATGGCAGAAAATTGCAATTGCAAGAGGAATATTCAGAGACAGTCCGTTGATTATTTTAGATGAGCCAACTTCTGCAATTGATCCTTTGGAAGAAATGAAATTATATAATAAGTTCCTTAAAATATGCGATGGTAAAACTGCTGTTATTGTCAGTCATAGATTAACTTCGGTTCAGATCGCAGATAGAATAATTGTAATGGATAATGGTAGCATAATTGAAAATGGTACACATGAGGAGCTATTGGCGCTTAATGGATTGTATTCCAAAATGTATCATTTGCAAAAAGAAACATATATCTTTTAATGATACAATTTTAGACATACCACAGTAAATTTTGATAAAGTCTCATTTTTCTGTCCAAATTATTGACATATATCCATGGTGAACCAAAGTCAATAAAGTGGACAAGAAAAATCAGAAAAAATTGAATTCAGCTTGAATAGGAGTCAAGCCGTTATTATGAGAATGAGGTCTTATCGAATTGTAAAAGCCGTTAATGTACTGAAAAACAGCAAGGTTTAAATCCTCAAGAGAAGAATAAGTCTTACGGTTAACTTCTTCCTTTTTCAAGTATTTGAAAAAGCATTCCATAACAGCATTATCATAAGGATGTCCCTTTGCTGAAGTTTCAGAAAAATTTGCAAAATCTAATGCACCTCATCTTGAATTTCCTTAATATCCTCACCATAGACATTGCCTGTTAAATTTACTCTGTGAGCAATCTGATTTACATTGTTGGCAACATTGGAAATCAAAACATTGGTAGTTTTCAGGAGCGATTTGTCGATGTAGATAATCACACCTCTGAAAATCATCGTCCTGACAAAATCGCTGACGGTTGGGATTCCACTGTTCTGCTGTTTTCTCTTTATGGCAGCCATTTCTTCTTCGCTTACACGAATCTTTAGGAACATATTTCTCTTGTTCTTCTCTTTCATAATTCTCGATTCCTATCTTCTCTCTTTTTTAAATCGGGGTTCAAGGGGTGTCCACTTGCAAACAAATATACAATGTGAGTATTCGCTCGGCGTACCCACATTGTACCGTGCTTGTTGGAAGTGATCCGCCCTGTCGGGCGATATTTTATTTTTGAGATTTCATTCTCAAAAATTTGCTCGCTCTTGCGAGCTGAGAGCTTTGATATTTTTTATTTTTCTGTCTGTGGAAAATCTCAAATACTGCTCCCATGAATAAATATAACGCATAATCTGCCCGTAGTCAAGATTTTTTAGAAAAGAATTATTGCGGTGAAAAAATTCCCCAGTCATTTTTTACAAAAGCATATAGTGGCTATATTGCGTGATTTTCTGATTTGAAGATATGGCTTTTTCATTTTCCGTTCCGCAAAATTTCGATTAAAAATTCAGCGATATTGCAGCTTGTATTTTAATATACAGCGCGCTATAATGGCAGTATGAGGATCACAAGTCCTTAAATCTCAATGAAGGTGAGGTGATATTATGGCTCTGAATCTTGACAGAATTGCTGAGAACGAGCGGAAGATCACAAAACTTGACGATGTTATCAAGCGTACCACGGCGAAAAAGAAAAAGCTGATGGAGGAGAATGCTCGCCTGACGTATATGTCGCTTTGTGAGCAGTACAACAGCTCAGGTCTTGAATTAATTGAGCTTTTGACGAGAGAGCAGACTGCAAGTGAAGATAAAGCCGTTCCCAAAAAGTTGGATGTCGCAGCCAGCTCTGCTGACAAATCCAAAAACGTTGATTCTGAGGATAACAAAGATCAGCTGTCGTTCTACAACTAAAACCGCAATTCCATGTTGGTCAATATATATCCGACAACAAAACGAAGCTGTGTAAATACTCAAATCGGCTTTAGCTGATTTACAATAAGCCGATTCTGCACGGCTGAATATCGGGGTGAGATAAAGAAAGCGATGCCCCGTAACTCTAACAGCTTAGAGAAAGCGATGCTAAGGAGAAAATTCGCTATGAATAATAACAATACTGCCGTAGATATAGAAAAGGCAGGAAAGATGTTTGAACTGAACGAGATGTACAAAAATTTTCCCGAAAAAATATCAGAATACAAGTTTGATGGAAAGAAGTACATCGTTCATAGCCGATTCGTCGGAGAGAAAAATATTGACGAAGTGATCAATAGGCTCGCCTTTGAAAGAGCCGTAAAAGAAACACTTGCGTAATTTGTCGGCAAAGCATTGACTATACCGACATTTTGCGCTATAATCAAAGTGTCGGTATGGTACTGCTTTTATTTGAAAGGAGTTACTATGGCAAAGCAGACCATTTACAATGCAGGAATTTACGTTCGTCTCTCGCAGGAGGATATGCGTGGCGGCGAATCCCTGTCAATAGAAAATCAGAAACTTATCCTCACCAAATATGTTAAAGAACAAGGTGGAATTTCGTTGATACCTACGTTGATGATGGCTGGAGTGGTACGGATTTCGACAGGCCAGCGTTGCAGAGGTTGCTGTCCGATGCTTAGTTGGGAAAAATAAACCTGATTATCTGCAAAGACCTCAGCCGCTTTGGTCGTAATTATATCGAGGTTGGCAGATCGGTAAGGCAGATACTTCACGACTACACTTACCTTGAACACCTTGTTCAGCTCTGCACGACTACGGTCAGCTATAAAAATCACAAGACCATTGAATACGGCAAACGTTATTGTCCAAGTCATTATATTAAGATGAAAGATATGGAACGTGTTGTGCTTGAGGACATCCGAAGCCTTGCACAGCTTGTGGTAGAGGACGAAGATAAAGCCAAATCAAAGTTTCTCACTCACAAAACAAATCATCATGAGGAGCAGTATTCGGATGACACCAGGAAACTCAAAGAAGGCAGATTCCGCTTAAATGAACTTGATACACTTATTCAGAGCATTTATGAGGACAAAGTTCTCGGCAAAGTTTTTGAGGATGTAGCAATGAAGCTGCTCACAAAATACGAAGCTGAACAAAAGGAATTATCCTTAGAGGTTTCTGATCTGGAAGAAAAATTCTTAATGATCAGACAGGATGCAGAAGATGTGACCCTGTTTATGGAACGTCTGAAAAAGTACACCGATGTACAGGAACTTACCCGTGAAATGTGTCTGGAGTTTATTGAGTATATCACACTTGATGCTTATGTTGAGGTACAGCTCAGGGAAATTTACATATATTACAAAAACTGCTCGATGAACCCCTGAAGGACAAAAGAAGCCTGTTTTAAGGCGTTTTTACGTTAATTCTCAACCATACGAAAGTGTGTTACTATTTGGCAATGGGACCACAGCAAATGTATATGCACATCTGTACTATAATTCAAAATTGTCCTCGGCTGATGCTATGGTAAACGGATTAAGCGGAGCTTTGGATGCAATTTGCTGACAAAAAGAGGCGTATCAGATATAATGGATACGCCGAATACATAGAAATGGAGTTCGAGTAGTGATATTTTTTAGGAGAAAACAGCCTATTTTTAGGAGAGAACTCTCCATTGTCGTTTGGACATAAGAAAAGCTCACAAACGGAAAACCGCTTGTGAGCTTTGTTTTTGGCGGAAAGAGAGGGATTCGAACCCTCGATACGCTATCAACGTATACACGAGTTCCAGTCGTGCGCCTTAGACCAGCTCAGCCATCTTTCCATAATCAAAATACCCCAGCATAAAGCTGAGGTATAATTGGTGCGAGTGACGGGACTTGAACCCGTACGCCAATGACACACGCCCCTCAAACGTGCCTGTCTGCCTATTCCAGCACACTCGCATTGAGTACTTTAATATTATATCAAACTCTGATAAAAAAGTCAACAACTTTTTTAAAAAATTACTACTTTTGTACATTTTAGCATTTTTTTCAACATATTAATACGAATTGATACGATTTTAACAAAAATATCATAAATGAAAATAAAGAAATATCCCTTATAGAATCTTCATTTAAAATATGATATAATTTAAGAAAGAAAATTTTTAAATGACAAAAACGTCAGAACGGAGAACATATATGATAAAAATACAAATTCCCGCAACTTCGGCAAATCTGGGCGCAGGTTTTGACGCTTTAGGGCTTGCTCTTACTTATTATAATTATGTTGAGATGGAGGAATCGGACAGAATAGAAATTTCCTCTTCAGACGATATAAATATTCCAACAGACGAGAATAATCTTATTTACATATCTGCGAAGGATCTTTTTAATATATGCGGTAAAAATTTAAAGGGACTTAAAATACGTCAGACAAATAATATCCCTATGGCAAGAGGATTAGGCTCCAGTTCAGCATGTATAGTGGCTGGAATTGTCGGTGCAAATATGCTGCTCGGAAATCCTCTGTCAACCGACGATCTTGTAGATCTTGCCGCACAGATCGAGGGCCATCCGGATAATACAGCGCCCGCCTTACTTGGTGGTATAGTAACCGCGGTTTTTGACGGTAAAAAGGTTCATTGGGTAAAACAAGAGGTTTATACTAAATTGAAATTTGCAGCTATAATACCGGATTTTGAATTAAAAACTGAGAAAGCGAGAGCTTGTCTGCCTTCTGAGGTTTCGCATAAGGACGCCGTATACAATCTTTCAAGAGCGGCTCTGTTTTCAGCGTCTCTTCTTACCGGAAAGTTTGCAAATCTGCGTACTGCGGTGCATGACAAGCTTCATCAGCCCTATAGAATGGAGCTTATTCCTAATGCAAGGGAAGTTTTTGATATTGCCTATAATCACGGCGCTTACGGCTCGTACATAAGCGGCGCGGGTCCTACTATAGTAGCTATTGTGGATGAAAATAACAAATACTTTTCCGGTAAGATGAAATTCTCACTTGATAACGCCGGACTGAGCGGGTGGCAGGTTCATGAATTTCATATTGATAACGACGGAACTAAGCTTATAACCAATTGATTTATATTAAAACTCCCGTGCATTTTTAGCGCGGGAGTCAAGCGTTTATTTTGGAAGCAGCGTCCTTGCAATTTCTATCGCGTCATAAAGGTCGACTGTGCCGTCTTTATTAAAATCGGCAATCAGTTTTTCCTCTTCGGTAAATGTTCTCATACCCATAATAGCTTTGGCTATCTCTATAGCGTCATAGAGATCTATCTCTCCGTTGCCGGAAATATCGCCGATTAGTGTTTCAGTATATTCTCCTAAAGAAACGAAGTTTCTGTTGTACTTTTCAGCATAAGTCTGAGCCGTTGAGTTTTCATAGCCGTAGATGGCGGTTGTTTCTGAAATTGTATCCTTAGCGTCAAAAATTTCACAATTAGGGTTGATTAATGTTAATTTAGTTAAACCGTCACAATAAATAAATGCATTTTGTCCTATACTAGTTATATTTTCGGGTATAATTAAGTTATTAAGATTATAACAGTTAACAAACGCCCACGAACCTATAATTGTTACAGTTTCAGGTATGGATATTTCTAATAAATTACAACAAGATGCAAAAGAAAAGTCCCCTATATTAATTAAATTTTCAGGAAATACTATATATAGTAGATTAGCGCAATTTGCAAAAGCGCCTTTTTCAATATGTACAACATTATCGTTTATTTTATAATGTGTTTGAATTTTTGCTATTGGATATCGGATTATTTTAGTACATTCTTTATTATATAAAACTCCTGATAATGATGTGAAATTTTTATTATTATTTGTTACAATTATATTTTCTAGATTGTAACAACCAGAAAAACAGTAATCTTCTATTTTAGAAACATATTCTTGAATTGTTATTTGAGTAATTCTTTCACAATTGTGGAAAGCGTATTGTTCAATATTAATTACATTATTTGGAACTATATATTCTTGAACAATTTTAGCAGGAGGAAATTTTATTAATGCTGTTTGATCTTTATTAAATAATATTCCGTCTGCACTGCAATAATAATTATTACTTTCTGAAACGTGAATGCTTTTAAGTTTTTTACAATAAGATAAAATATTACTATTTAATGATTTTACCGGCAGTCCCTCAATTTCTGCCGGAATCTCAATTTCTGTTACCGATTCGTTACAGTCGGTTATTTCCACATAATCGTCTGTTCCGTCGCCGTCTGAATCAACCGTAGTATAGCTTAAATCGCCGTAGGCTCCGGAAGCTTCCGCCGATGAGGAAAACGGCATAATGCCTGATATTGCGGCGCAGCATGCCGCTGCCGCAATAAAACTAAAAATCTTTTTAACCAGTTTCATAGTACATCTCCCTTTAAGTATTTGATTTTATTTTAACACCAAATGATCATAATGTCAATATAAATTACAATTCGCTGAAAAATAAGATAAATATTCCTGATAATCGTTGCATTTCCCCTTTAAATGTGATAGAATAAAGCTTGTATAATATTTATTTGAAAGGCCGTGATGTTAGGGTTGGAAAAAAAGCTTGCTTTATATGGATTTAATAATCTTACAAAGACTTTAAGCTTTAACATATATGACGTATGCTATGCTAAAACAAAACGCGAACAGGAAGATTATATACAATATATAGACGAACAGTATAATTCGGAAAGATTGACAAAAATACTCTGCGACGTGACAAAAATGATAGGGGCTACGATACTTAATATTTCCAAGCAGGATTACGAACCGCAGGGCGCTTCGGTAAATATTCTGATTGCCGAAGGGCATGTTTCACCGGAAAATATAGATAAATCCTGTAATCAGGGAAGTATGCCTCAGAGTGAAACTGTCCATGCCCATCTTGACAAAAGCCATGTGACTGTTCACACCTTTCCCGAGTCTCATCCCGAAAACGCTGTATGTACCTTTAGAGTTGACATAGACGTTTCAACCTGCGGAGAAATATCGCCTCTTAATACGCTTGATTATCTCATAAGCAGCTTTGATTCAGATATAATAACAATAGATTACAGGGTAAGAGGCTTTACCCGAGATATGTGCGGCAAAAAATATTTCATTGATCACGACATTACTTCGATACAGGATTATATAGATGAAAGAACTCTTACAAAATACGACGCCATAGACGTTAACGTCTATCAGTCGAATATATTCCATACAAAAATGCTTATAAAGGAAATACAGCTTCAGAATTATCTTTTTAATACTGACGTCTACGAGCTTCATCCCAAAGAGAGACTGGACATTACAAACAGCATACGAAGGGAAATGATCGAGATTTTCAGTGGAATGAATATTTACTGATATTTATGAGGGAGGCTTGGAAAATGATTTTTTCACAGAGTGAGGCTCCTGTTTTAGAGGCTATGAAACAGCATCTTCAGAACAGGGTCGTTCCCTTCGATGTTCCTGGTCATAAGGGAGGACGCGGCACAAGGGAACTGACTGATTTTTTGGGTTTGTCATGCTTAAAAGCCGATGTAAATTCAATGAAACCCCTTGACAACCTATGTCATCCGGTTTCCGTCATAAAAAATGCTCAGGAGCTCGCGGCGGAGGCTTTCGGCGCTGAAAATGCGTTTTTTGTTGTCAACGGTACAACCGGATCTGTTCAGGCAATGATAATGGCCGCCTGCAAGGCGGGAGAAAAAATTATAATGCCTAGAAACGTTCACAGGAGTGCGATAAACGCTTTAGTCGTCAACGGCGCGATACCCGTTTACGTTAATCCCGGTACAAATAAAAGACTTGGAATACCGCTTGGAATGTCGGTAGAAAACGTAAGAAAAGCAATAAGAGAAAATCCGGACGCAAAGGCTGTGCTTATTAACAATCCAACCTACTACGGAGTATGCTCCGATCTGCGGGAAATAGTAAAGCTTGCGCATGAAAACGGCATGCTTGCGTTAGTCGACGAGGCTCACGGCACTCATTTCTATTTCGGGGAGAATATGCCTGTTTCGGGTATGGCTGCCGGAGCCGATATGGCAGCCGTCAGTATGCATAAGACCGGCGGTTCTCTTACGCAAAGCTCTTTGCTATTATGCGGAAAAAATGTCAGCGCCGGTTATATCAGACAGATTATCAATCTTACGCAGACTACAAGCGGCTCTTATCTTCTTATAGCGTCCTTGGATATAGCAAGAAAAAATTTGGCGCTCAACGGAAGGGAAATTTTCAGGAAAACAGTGCAATATGCTGAGTATGCAAGATCTGAAATCAATAAGCTCGGAGGCTACTATGCATTCGGGAGCGAGCTTTGCGGAAGCGATTCATTTTTCAGCTTCGATCCTACCAAGCTTTCTATACACACAAGGGATATAGGTCTTGCGGGAATAGAGGTTTACGATATTCTGCGCGATGAATACAATATACAGATTGAATTCGGGGATATTGGAAATGTTCTGGCGATCATTTCCGCCGGAGACAGGGCTCTTGAAATTGAACGGCTAATATCCTCGCTCTATGAAATAAAACGACTTTATTCCAAGGACAAGGCCGGAATGTTTGACCATGAATATATAGATCCGCAGGTTATTATGCCGCCGCAGTCCGCTTTTTACGGAGATAAAAAGTCTGTTCCGATAACAGAAAGCGGAGGTTATATATGCGGTGAGTTTGTCATGTGTTATCCTCCGGGTATTCCTATTCTTGCTCCTGGTGAAAAAATAACGGGCGATATAATAAATTATATCCTCTATGCTAAAGAAAAGGGCTGTATGATGACGGGTACACAGGACATAAACATTGAAAATATCAATGTGGTTGTAGAATAGGAGGATTTCATGGAGCTTTGGTATACTGAAAACCATACTGATAATGTTAAATTTTCTATAAGGGTAGACAAACATTTAAAAAGCGCTGAAAGCGAGTATCAGCGTATAGATATATTTGAATCCCAGGAATTCGGAAAAATACTGACTCTTGACGGATATCTGATGGTTACCGAAAAGGACGAGTATATATATCATGAAATGATAACGCATATACCTATGGCGGTAAATCCTGATATAAAAAATATACTTGTTATCGGAGCTGGGGACGGCGGGACCGTAAGAGAGCTTACCCGCTACAACCATGTTGAAAACATAGATATGGTTGAAATAGATGAAATGGTAGTGGAAATTTGCAGGGAGTATCTTCCGCAGACCGCTTCAAGGCTTTCCGACCCAAGAGTTCATATTTTTTATCAGGACGGACTGCGTTTTGTCAGAAGTAAGGAAAATGAATACGACTTAATCATAGTGGATTCAACCGATCCTTTCGGCGTAGGAGAAGGTCTTTTTACAAAGGAGTTTTACGGCAATTGCTATAAGGCATTAAAAGACGACGGTATCCTGGTGAACCAGCACGAAAGCACCTTTTACGCCTCTTATTCTAATTCCATGAAACGAGCTCACAGCCGGATCAAATCGACGTTTCCAATCGCTCTGGTCTATCAGGCTCATATTCCAACCTATCCGTCCGGACATTGGCTTTTCGGCTTCGCCTCGAAAAAATATGATCCGAGAAGCGACCTGAAATCAGAATGGTGGAATTCTCTTGGAATAAAAACAAAATACTATAATACAATACTTCACACAGGCTGTTTCGCAATTCCCAACAATGTAAGGGATCAGCTTCGTGAATCTGGAGAGCATAAATGAATATAAGTAAAAATATACATACATTTATCGGCTGCGACAGCGATTATGCGGAAAGCCGAATCGCTATTTTCGGAGCGCCCTTTGACAGTACTACATCATATAGACCTGGAGCACGCTTTGCAAGCTCGGCTATGAGAAATGAAAGCTATGGAATTGAAACCTACAGTCCATATCAGGATAAGGATTTACTTGACGCTGAAATTTTTGATTGCGGCGATCTTGAGCTTTGTTTCGGGAGTCCTGAAAGCGCGCTTAACGATATAGAAAAAATGACTGAAAATATTATATCTGACGGTAAGCTGCCTATTATGATCGGAGGCGAACACCTTGTAACGCTCGGCGCAGTCAGGGCGGCGGTTAAAAAATATCCTGATCTTCGTATAGTTCATTTTGACGCGCATGCGGATTTAAGAGACGATTACCTCGGTCAGAAGCTTTCCCATGCCTGCGTTATGAGAAGATGCCATGAGCTTTTAGGCGACGGAAAAATATTTCAGTTTGGTATTAGAAGCGGCGACAGAGAGGAATTTTTATGGGGTAAGGAGCATGTATATACAAATAGGTTTGATTTCAGTGGTATAGAAAGAATTAAGGAGAAAACAGGGGACAGACCTGTTTATTTTACACTTGACCTTGACGTTCTTGACCCGTCATGTTTCTGCGGAACGGGTACTCCCGAGGCCGGTGGCGTGAGCTATAATGAGCTTATAAAGGCTATTGAGAAGGTATCGGAGCTTAATGTTATAGGACTTGATATAAACGAGCTTTCTCCGACGCTCGACCAAAGCGGGGCGTCGACTGCGCTTGCCTGCAAGCTTTTAAGAGAAATTCTGCTGTATTTTTATAAGGAGGACTAAAATGGGATTTTTTGATATCTTTAAAAAGAAAAAAAGCGACGAGCTATCAGAAGAGCTGGTAAATCATAAAACCCTAAAATCCGATGAAGTTGAAAAAGACTTGGCTGAAAAAGCTCTCAAAATCATTGCTTCAGATACGGAAACCCCATGCGTTCGCCTTACCCTGACTAAAACAAAGCCGACTGTTTTTGAAAGTAAGGTCGGCGGTTTGGGATATATTCCCCATGACGGCAATTTTCCTGCTGACAGCAAGGGTAATCAACTGAGACTTTTAGCACAGCTTGACTGTTCGCAAGTAAAGCTTGAGGAATTTCCAAAGCGGGGACTTTTGCAGTTCTGGATTTCAGACGACGATTGCTGGGGACTTGAATTTGAAAACAGTACCGTTCATGACTGTCACCGTGTAATTTACTATCTCGATACGGATAAAAGCGTTACCGAGGAAGAAATAAAATCTAAAATTATTCCCAATGAATATGAAGCTGACAGCGGAGAAAATTATATGCCTGTAAACGGCGAGTACGGATTGCAGTTTGAATACTCAAAGGAATCCTTGAGCGATAACGATTGTAGATTCAGACTTAAATTCTGCGATGCATATAATTCATTTAATCCGCCTAAAACAATAGAATCGCCATACGACCTTAATACTGATATTGGTGAGCTGGAAAGCTTTGAAAAGCTCGGAGAAACTGCATTCGGTCACAAAATCGGAGGGTATCCGGGATTTACTCAGGAAGATCCCAGAGACGAATACTCCCCCTGTGATTTTCTTTTGCTTCAGCTTGACAGCGAATTTGGAGAAGGCGAAGATAAAATTATGTGGGGAGACGCGGGAATCTGCAATTTCTTTATAAACAGAGAAAAGCTTAAAAATCTCGATTTCAGCGAAGTTATGTATAACTGGGATTGCTATTGATAAATATTATTTTGAAAGGGTTTGATAAAAATGTCTAAAGCTTTAATTATAGGCGCCGGGGGAGTAGCCGGTGTGGTTATTCATAAATGCTGTCAAAACAGCGAGGTTTTTTCTGAAATATGCATTGCAAGCAGGACTAAATCAAAGTGCGATAAATTCAAGGAAGAGCTTGAAGAAAAAACGGAGACAAAAATATCTACTGCACAGGTCGATGCGGACAGTGTAAGCGAGCTTGTCGCACTGATTAATAGAGAAAAGCCGGATATAGTAATCAATGTTGCGCTTCCTTATCAGGATCTTACTATTATGGACGCTTGCCTTGAAACCAAAACAAACTATCTTGACACTGCAAACTATGAGCCGGAGGATACTGCTAAGTTTGAATACAAATGGCAGTGGGCTTATAAGGAACGCTTTGAAAAGGCGGGTATTACCGCCGTTCTTGGCTGCGGCTTTGATCCGGGAGTTACGGGAGTTTTCTCAGCCTATGCTCAGAAGCACTACTTTGACGAAATAAATTATATTGATATTCTTGACTGTAACGGGGGAGATCACGGCTATCCTTTTGCAACAAATTTCAATCCTGAAATAAATATAAGAGAGGTTTCCGCAAAGGGAAGCTATATTGAGGACGGAAAGTGGATTGAAACGGAGCCTATGGAAATAAAAAGGGTATATAACTTCGATCAGGTAGGCGAAAAGGATATGTATCTGCTTCACCACGAAGAGCTTGAATCTCTTGCTTTAAATATAAAGGGAATAAAAAGAATCAGATTTTTTATGACTTTCGGTCAGAGCTATCTTACGCATCTGAAGTGCCTTGAAAATGTTGGAATGACTTCAATAGAGCCTATCATGTACGAAGGCAGAGAAATTGTACCGCTTCAGTTTTTAAAGGCGGTTCTGCCTGATCCGGCTTCACTTGGTCCGAGAACTGTGGGAAAAACAAATATAGGATGTATTTATCAGGGGCAAAAGGACGGCAAGCCTGTTAAATACTATGTTTACAATGTATGCGATCATCAGGAATGCTATAAAGAGGTCGGATCACAGGCTGTTTCATACACAACAGGCGTTCCGGCTATGATCGGCGCGATGATGGTGCTTACTGGAAAATGGAAAAAAGCCGGAGTTTACAATGTCGAAGAATTTGATCCGGATCCTTTTATGGAGGCTTTGAATAAATGGGGGCTTCCTTGGAAAGAAAACTTTGATCCGGTTTTGGTAGACTGAAAACTAATAAAGGTGAGATGAAAAGATGATTTTAGTAAACACAGATTATATTTCCGGCAAAGATTTTGAAATGCTCGGACTTGTAAAGGGTTCGACAATACAGTCAAAGCATATAGGAAAGGATATTATGCAGAGCCTAAAGACCATTGTAGGAGGAGAGCTTAAGGATTATAACATTATGATGATGGAAGCCCGCCAGCTTGCTACAAAAAGAATGGCGCAGGAGGCGGAAGCCCTCGGCGCAGACGCAATTGTCAATATCCGTTATGCTTCGGCAGAGGTTATGCAGGGCGCCGCGGAGGTTATGGCTTACGGTACTGCGGTTAGATTTGTGAATTGAAATGCTTGATATAAAAAATATTGAAACGCCGTGTTATATAATTGATGAGAAACGGCTTATATCAAATCTTGAAATACTTAAATATGTTCAAAACGCCTCCGGCTGTAAAATACTGCTTGCACAAAAGGCCTTTTCAGCTTTTTCACTTTATCCGCTTATCGGTAAGTATATAAGCGGAACTGCATGCAGTGGTCTTTACGAGGCGCGCCTTGGCTATGAATGCATGGGTAAAGAAAATCATGTTTTTTCTGCGGCATATCGAGCTGAAGAAATTGATGAAATTATTTCTTATTGCGGACATATTATTTTTAATTCGTTTTCCCAGTTGGAACTTTACCGTGAAAAAGTATTGAAAGCGGGGAAAAAAATAGGACTGCGTATAAATCCTGAACTGTCTACGCAGAATGGACATGAAATTTACGATCCATGCTCGCCGAAATCACGTCTCGGAATAAGGATTAAAAGCTTTCAGCCGAATAATCTAAAGGGCGTTTCAGGACTTCATTTTCATACGCTGTGCGAGCAGAATTCAGACGCTCTTGAAGCAACGCTGAATGCTGTTGAAGAGAAATTCGGACAGTATATCGGCGATATGGAATGGCTGAATTTCGGCGGAGGTCATCATATTACGCGCTCCGATTACGATATACCGAGACTAATACGCTGTATTAAAAGAATACGTCAGAAATACGGAGTCGAAGTTTACCTTGAGCCGGGCGAAGCGGTAGCTTTAAACGCAGGATATCTTGCAACAAAGGTTTTGGATATTACTGAATGCGATATGCCGACGGCAATTATAGATTCTTCTGCTGCATGTCATATGCCGGATGTTCTTGAAATGCCCTATCGTCCTCCTCTTTACGGTTCAGGAATTCCCGGAGAAAAAAGCTGCACCTATCGTCTTGGATCGCAGACCTGCCTTGCAGGGGATATGATTGGAGAATATTCGTTTGATTCTCCTCTTTCAGCGGGTGATATTCTTGTTTTTGAGGATATGGCAATATACAGTATGGTTAAAAACAATACTTTTAACGGAATGCCTTTACCGTCTATTGCAGTTTTGAGAACAGACGGAGGAATTGAAATCATAAGACAGTTCGGATACGAGGATTTTAAAGGTCGCTTGTCATAATTTATTTAAAGCCGTTATACCATCAGATGATAATTGCAGGCATACGGCTTCGGTAGCGAAATTCAAATAAGGTTTACAAAATGCGAGGAAATTAATAAAAAATAAGGGCGGATAAAATCCGGCCTTATTTTTTTATTCTTATATTTACTGCATTAAACGGCTTTTTTAATGTGGGCTGAAAATATTTTATTATAAAGCCGTCAACTTAAATTAGTGTGTTTTAAGTCGAGTAAGATAACGTTTATACATTTAAGTAAAAGCGTTTACGATACTGACTTGGTGTAAATGAAGTATTTTTCTGAAATAACCGCATAAAATATTTTTCATCGCTGTAACCGCATTTTGCGGCGATAGTATTTACATCAAACGACGTAGTAAACAGCAGAAATTTAGCAAGCGACATTCTACTTGCAATACAGTCCTGATTAAAGCTTATTCCAAAGAAATTCTTATAAACATGTCTGAAATGAGCGATTCCGATATTAAGCTCTCGGCATAAAACTTCAGGATTAACTTTTTCGGCAGGATTAAGATAAATACTGTCTCTGAGCTCTTGGAACTCTTTATATTGAAACATTGAATGTTTTTTAGAACGTTCTAATATATTTTCATTTATTATATTATTTGTTTCAGAGAGCGCATCTTTTAAACTAAAATATTGCATCTTATTAAAAATTCTACAGCAACATATAAACGAATCCATTCCAAATTCATTTGTATAGTGTGTTTTGTGCAAAATAAGCGTTTTCAGTTTATCAGTAATTAAGTCTGCATAATCGTCGGCGAAATAACCTATTAAAGCGCAGGCATAAGTGTTGCGGTTAATTCTTCCAAATAAGTCATTTTTATTTATTGAAAGAGATTTTAATGCGTCGGCAATTTCATTAGTTATTGAAACTATTGTATCTTGCTTTTCGAACCGAATTTCTGATGAGAAAATTTCAGTTTTTAAAATCAATAAAAAAAGCGATTTCTTTGGTGCAGCTAAGGCAGCGAAATTAACTGCATTTTCAAATCCGGTCAGATTATAAAGTCCCGTTGAAGAATCATAATGCTCGGAGATATTCTGACATTGCAATAGGTAACGAATATCATTTTTCATTCGTAGAAATTCGAGTGCATTAGATACGGATTTGAGCCAGTTTCTGAAAATATGATCATAGGTGTCAGGATAATCATATCTCAGAATCACATATCCCATCATTTTATCTGCGAAGAAAAGAGGATTAAAAAAATATGCCGCAGAATAGGGAACGCGTGAGAAAATATCTGTAAAACTATATTTATCAATCTTTGATAGCGTTTCTTTATCTTTATTCGATATTATTTTATAACATTCCATAACACTGCTGCCGGGATTGTCGTCGTACCAATTTTTTGAAAGACAAAGATAAACTTCATTTACGTCTCGGATAAGAAAAATAAAGTCATGAAGTACGTTTACAAAATCCGATATTGATTTACATTCTGTAAGACGATGATCCATCTGGCTGAACAGGTTTAGAAAATCATAAGTTTTTTTTGTGCGCGCTGATTGAAGTTCTTTAAAAAATTGATCTTGTTTAATGCCGCAGGAACAGCTTTTTCCATATATAATTTCACCTTTTAATAAAATATCAGTATCAGCGGACATATTTATTTTTTTTAAAAGTAGATTAATTGCTTTTATTCCTAATGCTTTTCTATTTCTTTGGTAAGTGGTAAGAATCGGATAATGGTATAACCGTTCACGGACATATTCGTATCCGATTACAGTAACTTTATCAGGAATGTCTATACCGCATTCCATAAACTTGTCCAAAAGACCGTAAGCCATATAATCGTTCGTACATAAAATAGCTTCCGGAAACTTTAGTTCTCCATTTATATATCTGCAAGCAAGCGCAGTTCCGGAGTTCATCCAGAAGTCTCCGTAAAAAACCTTGTTTGAATCGAATGGAATTCCATGCTTTTCTAAAGATTTTTTATATCCGTTGACTCTTAAATTCGAGGCTTCAAGAAAATTATGTCCTGTAAGGATATGAATATCAGTGAATCCATGAGCTTCAATTAGATGGTTTGTTATATCTTCTATATCATTTTCATCATCTGTATTAACTACTGTCAAATCAGATAAATCAAAGCTATTAAGCGGTGTGCCGATTAATATTACCGGAATAGGATTCCTTGATTCGAGATTATGCTTAATTCGTTTTTGGAGGTCAGTATTAATGATTGCTTCTGAAATCAAAATAATTCCATCTAGTTCCGGCGAAAGAATTAGATCGTAAATCTCATTTTCACTGTATAATGAGGGATTAGGCTCATTAGGATTATAGATATTTGTGAATACAGCAATATCAATGTTAAAATTCTGTGCTTGTTCGATAATTCCATTTAAAATCTGATGCTGTTCCATATCGGCGGCTTGTGCGGCAATCACCCCAAATATTGGTCTTTTATTATTTTTATATTTCATACCATCACCTGCGTATTTTATGATATTGTATCATAACAGTAGAAAAAAGTCAACGAGTTTATACATAATATCCACTATTAGTACATTATGTGAGTTGTAGTTTTAGTGATAATATGATAGTATAGGATTATAAAATTATTTCAAAAATGTTACATAAAACATTTAATATTAATTATAGGGCTTAGTTTGAATCAAAATGAATAAAGCAATAATTTTAAGGAGGAGTTTATATTGAAGTTAAAAAAATTTGTTTCAGTATTAACGACGGTTGTGATGATGTTAGGTATGATAATTTCCCTGCCAGCGTCAAAAGCAACCTCGGAAAATCCGCTTTCAGCCTTGAGCGGGCTGTTTGAGGTAACGCCTTATTCGGTAAATGCGGCCGGTACTATGCGCCGGCCATGTTCGGCAGAATCGCCCATGTGGATTGTTCATATTGATTCGTGGAATTACGCTGATCCAGAAAAAATTATCGACTTAATTCCTGATGATGTACTGCCGTATGTTGTATTTAACATATCACTTTCTATTAACTGGAATCATGAAACAAATAAATGGCTGATGATTCAGAACGGTTATGAGTGCGCTAAATCGTGGTTGAAAACCTGCGCCGACAGGGGCGTCTGGACAATGATTCAGCCTTCAAGTGGTGGTCAAAGCCATTTTCCTGATTATGATAAGTCGGGAAACATTGTTGATTTTATAAATAAGGATCAATTTGTTTTCAGTAGCGGCGGAGACCTCGATAATACTATTTACGGTGAATTTTTCCGTGATTACCCCAATTTTATCGGTTATAATTATTGCGAACAGTTCTGGGGTTTTGAACAGCAGGGGGATTTCCCGATTACACCAGTTCAGCGCTATGAACATTTTGCACAACTTTTAAAGCTTTGTAATAAGTATGGCGGTTATCTTGATATAAGCTGGTGTGCAAACCAGTGGAGCCCTAATATAAATCCGATTGCAATGCTGAAGCGTGTTCCTTCATGGGAAGAATCTTGCCGTCTTTATTCCGATAACCTTATTCTTGAAGAAAAATATACACAGGCGAGCTATATTGCCGATGTAGAAAGTACTGTATACGGCGCATATATTTCAGGTTACTGCGGAAACTTTGGAATTCGTTATGACGAAACGGGCTGGACTGATTCAACGTGGTCGGGTACAGGCGTTTCTTCTAAAGATCAGTATCGTCTTTCTACCGGACTGCCTATTCATCTTGAGCGTATGGCTCTAAATGGCGCTACTGTTATAGACGGTCCCGAGCTTGTATGGGCAGATGATTTTAAGGAATTATGGCCGTCTGCTGATAGCGAGGGCTATACAACTCGTAAGTGGGATATGTATGACCAATATCAAAATACGGTAATTGATATGTTCCGTAAAGTTCAGGATGGTACAATTCGTATTCCTGATCGTAAAGAGGTTATTGAACGTACAAAGGTTGTTATAATTCAAGATGTCAATTCGGGAAGCAATGATGATAAATACAGTACATATCCGTCACTTTTTGAAGGGCTTTATCGTATGCCCGGAGATGGAAATTTAAAAGATAACCATAACCTTTATAAGAGTACCGGACGTTATCAAACAATTCCTACTGTTTATGCGCTAAAGGACGACCTTGCAAAGTCAATTCCCGTTCAGGTTAAGCAGTCGGAAATTGCGTCAAGATGGAGTACTATTGCCGCAAAACAGGACGAATTCAATAAGCTTTACGCTTCCGAATACTGGGGCAACTGCTATGTTGGAAGAAATGAAAACACATGGATTGCTTATAATCCTTACAAGGACGGAACTGCGGCAGGAGGCGTTATGTTGCTGAAATACAACACCTGTAAAGAGGTGGACATGTCATTTACAGCATACGGTTCCGGTATTATGAATGAATATTCGGATCACATCGACTTCTACCTTAATAATTATGACGAGGATGCAAAAACTACTCTGAAAACTACTACGATTAAAATTTCAGGCTGTTCGTCTGAGCCGAATATAAAAATTCAGAAGGATAGAGGCTTCAATCAGACGTTAAGCGATATATCATCTTCTTACTCAAACGGTACCTATACAATTACAGTCAAACATAACGGTCCTGTAGATTTGTCCGTAAGCTGTTGCGGAAATGAAATCGGCAGACAAATTTTCTATCAGACAGCAAAGCTTGTTGAACCCTTATTTCCCGATTTTTATGAAGGGGAACGTCAGTACGAAGGCGAATTCTTCGATTATAAAAATATTGAGGGCAATGTGACAAACGGCTGCGGAAGCGGTACAGATAATTTTTGGGGACAGGGCTTTATGAAGTTTGGCGTTAATTCGAATGCTGCTGTAAAAGATACTGTTTCTACCGAAAAATCAGGAACATTTAATATGACTCTTAGATATTCAGTGACATCTGATACCAATAATGTTGACTTGTATGTTAACGGTTCTAAGGTAAATACTCTTTCATTGTCAAAGGGTTCGTCACTCAGCGATTGGAAAACAATATCTCAGCAGATTACTCTTAATAAAGGCGATAATAAAATTGAACTAAAAGCTAATGCTGCTCTTCCAAGTACGCTTTATATTGATTGCTTTACATTAAACGGAGATTTTGGAGATACAGAACCACAAATACTGAATGGGACGCTTATAAAAAATCTTACTGTCACTGATACATTGAATGCTGGTAATTGGTCAATTAATGATAACGGGGATTTTAATATAGGTTCAACATTATTTGGCGATCGTGATTTTACGGTAACGGCTTTACCGTCAAATTTAATTAGTGCAGAGGTTATTAAGACAGCCTGCGATTCTAAGCTTGTGACAACTGATTTAGGTTCATTTACAGCAGGCGATAATATTACTGTTTACGTTGCTATGGACTCTCGAGTCACAGAAATTTTGCCTTTGTGGCTGAATAGCTGGACAAAAACTAACTTTACCATGAAAACATCAAATGACCTCACTCTGGAACTTTTTAAGAAAAATGTCGGCGCTGGAGAGATTGTTACTCTCGGTACTAACGGCGGAAACGGTAACTCTGTAAACTACGTGGTGTTAGCCATAAATCAGCAGAGCATAATAAAAGGCGATGTGAATTTTGACGGAGTAATTAACAGCTTTGACATAGTTGCTGTAAGAAGAGGTCTTATTAGTGGATTCGAAAATGATTTGTCAGTTGATGCAGCCGACGTTAACTTAAACGGCCAAGTTGACGAGGACGATTTGAAACAGCTTCAGGATTTTATTCTCGGTAAAAGAAAAGAATTTACGTTATCAGAGATAACAATAACGCCTGATAATTATATGAATCAAATAAGAGAAAATATTTTAGAAAACGAACCAAGTAAAGCAATTATTGAAAAATCAGGGACAGAATACGGCACATACGAAAAGAAAACTATTTATTCCAATGTATGTAAACGTAACAAAAGCTTTAATGTTCTGCTTCCGGCAAGCTACACTTCGTCAAAAAAGTATCCCGTTATGTATGTTCTTCACGGGTACTGGGGAAATGAGGATTCGTTGCTTGATGCAGGAGACGTGTCGCTTAGGCTTAGACAGATTATCGGAAATGCTATCTCAGACGGTGAAGCTGAGGATATGATAGTAGTTTTTCCCGACATTTATGCAAGCGAAACACAGGATAAATGCGATGGGCTTGATGCAAAAAACAACGCTGCATACGATAACTTTATAAATCTTCTTATCAAAGAAATCATGCCGTATATGGAACAGAATTATTCCGTTAAAGTCGGCAGGGAAAACACTGCAATAACAGGATTTTCAATGGGTGGAAGAGAATCGCTTTACATCGGATTTTCTCGTCCCGATTTGTTTGGCTATGTAGGCGCTATGTGCCCTGCACCCGGTCTTACAACAGATTTACTTTCAGATTCCGAACTAAAATTCGACGAAATAAAGCCTTATCTACTTATGGTAAGCGCGGGATCGAATGACCAGATTGTTTGGTCGACACCTGTAGAATACCACGAAGCAATGCTTAAGAATGATACAAATCATATATGGCACTATGTTTCAGGAGGCGATCACGGCGGTTATACGATTCGGCCTCATATGTATAATTTTGTAAGAGCTGTTTTTAAAATTGCAGAATAAATGACAGTATAATTTTTGTAATTATTAATTATAAAATAAGATATATATATAAAAATCCGTACTCTTTATGAGCGCGGATTTTTTATAATTATTATTGCCATAAGCTATTGATTGATAATAATCATAAAATTTGTTATAAGGAATTGATTGTCGTACTATTATCTATTTTTATCAGTACGTTCTTTACTATTTAATTATAAATTATAATTTATAACGCTGTTTTTGCAAATTATCCCATAAAATGCCTTTACCGTAGGTGAAAATGTCTGCTCGGAAAGTATCAGAGGGATACTATTCAGTTACTCAATTGTTAACGTTACAATGAAAAGAAAAAAGTGTAAAAGGCTTATTTCAATCATAATGACCGTCCCATTGATAATAATATGCACGGTTTTATCATTCCTGTTAACGATGATAAACCATTGCTAATAACTATTTGCAATTTTCAGAAATATGATATACAATAAAGTCAAAGGAATAATATTATAAAAAAATTGAATATTTTCTTGCAGACTGCGGGTTTCAAGAACGGCAGAGAACGTTATTATATCAGCCTTGCAGATTCTGAAAAAATGAATGCCTGCGGTTGCTTTATCTGCAAAACCAAACAAAAAGGAGAATGATTTATGAATAATTATATTTGTCAACTTAATGAAAATGTTGAAAGAATCCATGTCCGCTACAACAATCGTTATGGGATTGCGCTTGCAGGCGATCTTTATGCTGCAAAAAATATGGATAAATCAAAAAAATATCCTGCAATTGTGGTCGGCGCTCCATATGGCGGGGTAAAGGAGCAAGGACCGAGTGTGTATGCAAATGAACTTGCCAATCGTGGATTTGTAGTTCTTACATTCGACCCATGCTATATGGGCGAATCAGGAGGGGAACCTCGTCATGTATCATCGCCCGATATGTTCAGTGAGAATATCAGTGCAGGTGTGGATTTTCTCGGACTTCAAAGCTATGTTGACCATGAAATGATAGGCGCTTTGGGCATCTGTGGAAGCGGTGGATTTGCTCTTTCTGCGGCTGCCGTTGATATGCGTATCAAGGCTGTTGTTACTGCAAGTATGTACGATATGAGTTTTGCCGCCCGTGCAGGACAGTCTCCCGAACAGATATCGGAAACAAAGAAAAAGCTTTCCTTACAGCGTTGGAAAGATGCAGAAAACAACTATCCTGAATATATCCCGACTTTTCCCGAAGAAGCAGTAATGGAAATTCCTGACGAAATGCAGGGCATATGGAGAGAGTTTTTTGAGTTTTATGCAACAAATCGCGGTCATCATCGCAATGCTCGCGGCGGATTTACCACGACAAGCGACCTTGCGTTTATAAATTATCCGTTGCTTGCGCACATTGATGAAATTTCTCCTCGTCCGATACTTTTTATAGTCGGTGAACAGGCTGAAAGTCGTTTTTTCAGCGATACGGCATATGACAATGCAAATGATCCTAAGGAACTGCTTGTTATTCCTAACTGCAATCATGTTGACCTTTATGACAATATAACCAAAATTCCGTTTGATAAGATAGAAACATTTTTCAGGAATAACCTTAAATAAAGGAGGCAATGCTCTCATGATTAATATTCCCGCTGTAAAACTTTTCAATGGTGTTGAAATGCCGACGGAGGGATTCGGCGTATTTCAAATATCCGAAACGGAATGTAAAAATATAGTTCTTGACGCGATACACACCGGTTATCGTCTTATAGATACCGCAAGTTCATACAAAAACGAACAGGCTGTCGGCGATGCTGTAAAGCAGGCGATTGATGAGTGTATCGTAAGCCGCGATGAGCTTTTTATTACTACAAAGGCTTATATTCAGGAAATGGGATATGATAATCTCAAATGGGCCTTTGAGCGTTCCCTGAAAAATCTTGGTCTCGAATATCTTGATTTGTATCTTATTCATATGCCGCTCGGGGATTACTACGGAGCGTGGAGAGCTATGGAAGAACTATATGAACAAGGCAGGATAAGAAGTATAGGCGTATGCAATTTTGACTCTGCAAGGCTTATGGATTTGTGTTACAATGCAACAATAAAGCCAATGGTAAATCAGATTGAACGTCATCCTCATTACCAACGGCATGATGAATTGGGACTAATGAGAAAACTTGGAGTTCAACCAGAGGGGTGGGCGCCGTTTGCCGAGGGTATGAAAGGAATGTTTCAGGAGCCTGTTTTGGCTGAAATTGCTGGTCAATACGGCAAAACGCCTGCACAGGTAATACTTCGTTGGGAGATACAGCAAGGTGTTATTATTATTCCGAAATCGGTTCACAAAAACCGCATGGAGGAAAATATCTCAATATGGGATTTTGAACTGTCTGATGAAGATATGCGGAAAATCAACGCACTTGATAAAAATTGTCCGTCTATGCTTGATTGCTCAGAACCAAGTGAAATTGATCGTTTGTATAATTATCTGAACAATCCCGTTTTAACTACGCTTTAAATTGATGATGAGGTAATTGGAATGACAATTGAAAAATTTCTCGAATTTATCCGCAGCGGTCAGGAGATAACAGTAGATTCCGACATTCATAAATTCATGGGGATTATGAGCAGTGAAGATATGAAGATTACCTGCTGCCTGAATAACAGCTATCACACCCCTGAAGAAATACGGCAGCTTTTTTCCAAGCTGATCGGAAAGGACGTGGACGAAACATTCAGCTTGTTTCCACCATTTACAACGGATTTCGGCAAAAATATTATTGTAGGAAAGAACGTGTTTATCAATTCGGGCTGCCGTTTTCAGGATCACGGAGGAATTACCATTGATGACGGCGCGCAGATAGGACATAACGTGGTAATTGCTACACTAAATCATAATTTTATTCCCGAAAAGCGGAGAAATATGTTTGCAAAACCTGTACATATAGGTAAAAATGTTTGGATAGGTTCAAATTCTACCGTTTTGCCGGGAATTACAATAGGCGAAAATGCAGTCGTTGGCGCAGGATCGGTTGTCACGAAAGATGTTCCGCCAATGACGGTTGTTGCAGGCAATCCGGCAAGAATAATCAAAGAAATCGGAGGTACAATATGAAACAAATATTATCTGTTTTCACAGTTTTGATAGTGATTCTATGTGGCTGCTCCGGTGCAAAAGCTTTTGTAAATTCAAAAGCTGCTGTTCAGATTAATGCTTCACAGATTTCCGGACTGGCTGATGAAACCTACGCAATTGAAGATGTCCGTGTTTTACAGGATTTTCTCCTCGGCAGACGAACTGTAGGTAACGGCAAGGATTTTGATTTATGCAAGGACGGCGTATGGAATGTTTTTGACCTGTGTTTATTAAAGCGTGAGGTTATGAAAAATATGACTGCAAACGATATGGATATTCTTGTGACGTATTTTTCATGTACGGGCAATACGGAAAAAATTGCGGAATATACCGCCTCTTATCTGAATGCAGAAATCTATGAGATAGTTCCCGAAATTCCATACACTGAAGACGATTTAAAATATTACACCAATTGCCGTGCGGACAGAGAACAGAACGACCCGACAGCACGCCCTGAAATTTCAGGCAGTGTGAAAAATATGGATGATTATGAAATTGTATTTATCGGTTATCCTATATGGCACGGACAAGCGCCGAAAATAATTTATACATTTATTGAAAGCTATGATTTTTCGGATAAAATTATTGTTCCGTTCTGCACGTCGGGAAGCAGTCCTATAGGTTCAAGCGCGTCAAATCTGCATTCACTCGCTTCGGGCGGTACGACATGGCTTGACGGTATGCGCTTTTCGGGAAATGCATCGAAGTTAGATGTGACAAAGTGGATCGACAGTTTAAACCTTGATATAAAGGAAGATGATAATGTGGATTAGGAGCAGTTAATTATTACCGCAAACAGCCGGACATCTACTGCAAAATTTGCTGAAACTTCCAGCGTTGACGCATTGCGTTAATTGCTGTTAACATCCAGAACGTAAACAAAAAGCCTGTAAAGACTCTTAAATCTTTACAGGCTTTAAATTATTTCGGTTAATAAAATCCCTATATAATATTGATAGTTTCTGCTTGTACCATTATATTATAGGTTGAACCGTTTTGTAAACGTGGATATGATATTCCGAGTTCGTCATCGTTGCCTGGGGGAGTGTATTGAAAATTTATAGACAGCCGATTAAATTAGTGTGAAAGATGTTTTTAGAGCCTTGAACGGTAATTATAATAGTTGAAATAAATTTTATGATATGCTAAAATAGTTAAGAAAAACAAAATGAGGAGAATTGCCGTGCTTTTTAAAATAGCTGTATGTGATGATGAATTATCAGAAATCAAAAAAATATGCGATTTTATAACCCGATTTTCATTTGAATCCGAAATAGAATTTATAGTGGATAGATATACAAACGGTAAAAGTTTAATAAAAGCTTATAACGCTAAGACTGCAAAATACGATATAATATTTCTCGATGTAGAAATGCCGGAGTTAAATGGAATTGAAACTGCACAATTAATTCGTGAATTTCCAGATAGAAATGTATTGATTGTTTTTATTACCAGCTATCCCGAATATATGCAGGACAGCTTTGATGTACAAGCTTTTCAGTATTTAACAAAGCCTATTTCATATCATTTGTTTAAGGAGAAATTTCAAAAAATTATTGGATACATAAATGAATTGCAAACTAACATAGCTGTCGTGAGTTTAAAAATGGGGAAATACTTTTATATTTGGATGAGGTAGTTTGCTTTGAGACTATAAAAAATATGACAACAAAATCAGACCTACTCGTTACTACTACAACAGAAGAATTTGAAATAAAGGGAAAAATAGCTGAGATGGAAACTCGATTGAAAGATCAATATTTTATCAGTGTTCACCGATCAGTATTAGTTAATATGAAGTATATAAAAAAGTTTAATGCAAATCTTGTGGAACTGACAAATGGAAAAACGGTAGAAATCAGCCGCAGAAAACTATCGGAAGTAAAAGATACTTTCTCGAAATATATGATCGTGAGGTATAAAAAATAATGAGTGAATTATTACAGCTGATTTTTACAATAGCTGCTTCTGTTTTTGACGTAGCTATAGTAATGATATTTTTAGAGATCGTTTTAAAGGATCTGCAGAATTGGGCTGTCAAGCCGATATGTTATTTTATATATCTGCTTTTGGGAATAGGATTCTGGTTTATAAGAATACCGAATATGACGTGGATTTTTTTTATACTGCTTGGTTTAATAGAGTATTTTGTTTTTACCTTGATGTATAAATCAAATATTATTGCAAAAATATTTGCGGCAATATCACTTCTGGTATTTTCAATGCTGTCTGAGGTGGCTGCAAACAGTATTATGACTTTTATGAATATGCTTGTACCATCAGCGTCTTTGTCTCAGGACGCGTACCTTTATACTGTAATGCTGTCCAAATTAATAAAGTTTATCATGGTGATAATTGTACTCTTAATAATGAAAAAAGATTCGGTAAGAGCAAATGTAAAAGATTATCTTTGTCTAATAATTATCCCATTGCTGAGTATTTTTATTATAGTCGCTGTTACAATTGAATCAAAAGGGACCGTTGTAAATGCCGGATTTACAACTAATACAGCGATACTTGGAATACTTGTGATTAATTTTATTGTATACTACCTGCTTAATAATATTATACAGGCTAATGAGATCAGAGAAAAACAAACTCAGCTTGAAACTCAATTTATGTTTCAGGAGAAAAAATATGAACAGACGTCTATGTCATTTAAAAGTATAAGCAGTATTATTCATGATACAAATAAACATCTGGTATATCTGCGCGAATGTGCAGTCCAGCAGAGCTATAAGGAAGCGATAGATTATATTGATAAAGCTATAGACAATGTTAAAAAATCATATAAAAAAGTTAATACAGGCTATTTAGTTATAGACGCACTTGTTAGTAATGCTTTTAATACAGCTGAAGCTAATAAGATAAGATTTAAAACAGATATAAGTATAGATAAGAGTAAAATTAATATTGAAAGATATGATCTCAGCGTTGCTTTGGGAAATCTTTTGGATAATGCTATAGAGGCATGTAAAAAGATCAGAAATCTTGATGACAGATATATAGATGTAAATATATTCACGACCGATACGGCTCTTGTATTAAATATTTTAAATTCAGCAGAAGGAATAAATACAATATTGAAATTGAAAAGTGACAAACCTGATAAGGTTAGACATGGATATGGTTTGAGCAATGTCAATAGAATTTCTGAAAAGTATGGAGGTAGTTTTACAGTTGAACGTAAAGAGTCAAAATTTGAAGCTACAATAGTTTTACCTTTGTTGGACGAGTAACCGTTCATTTTATTTTAAATCATTTATAATTTTCCATATGATACCATTGCTTTATGATTATAACATAGAGCGGTGGTTTTTTTATGTTTAAAAAAATAAGTAATAATTTTGTGAAATGGCTCATAAAGAACAATATTTTAGAAGAAAGTGAATATGAATTATATAGTTATTGTTTGACAGGGCTAATCGAAATGGGAAGCAACATAATAATTACAATTACAATCGGACTTATTTTAAATAAGTTAATTGACAGCGTTATATTTTTATTAATTATAATTCCTTTAAGAAGCATAGCCGGAGGCTTTCATGCCGAAAGCAGTGCAGTGTGTTTTGTAGTTTCAATTGCAATTTATATTATATCAATTTTTCTTTCAAGTACATTAAAAATAGAAAACAGTGCAGCAGCAATTATCTTTTTAATCCTATTAATAGCTGTAGGATTTCTCACGCCTGTTGACAACTGCCATAAAGTGTTAGATAAAAAGCAAAAATTAAAGCAGAGGATCTCGTATATAAAACTTTCTGCACTAATCATTTTAATATTTTTAATCTTTATGTTTTTTTAATGTAATAGATTATGTATTCTAATTGACATCACATTTTTAACTGTTGTGATTTTACAATTACTAGGTAACTTAAAAAATAGATTTTTAGATAAAAACTACCGTTTAGGGGCATAAAAATACCATTCGCAACAAAATATGCACAAATATTTAAAATATTGTTATAATAAAAAACGAAGTTTAAAATTACTGGAGGTTTAATTATGAAAAGGTTTAAAAAATTTATGGTTAGGTATGGAAGTTTTACAGCATCTTTGGCGATGGCGTTATCTTTTTGGTTTTCTAATAAGACATGTTTTTTCATATGCCATCAGCCGGAGGAGCCTGAAGCTTTGAAAAGACTTGTAAAAGAAAGAGAGGAAAATCTGAAATGACAATTACTGAAAACAACACGCTTGAAATGAAAAATGTAGTTTCATTTCGAGGAAAGGTAACTCAGCAGAAGATGGAAGAGGTTATGCGAAACTTCGAAAATCTGATTCAGGAAAACAAAGCATGTAAGACCGGACCGACTGTTACCGTTACATATGCAGTTGAAAACGAATTCGGACAGTCAGTTATGGATATAGAGGTTTTGATCCCTTTAGATAAAAAAATAGCCACATATTCTGATTTTAAATTCAAGCCGTTGTTTCGGCTTAATAACGCTGTTAAAATAAGACATGAGGGTAATCCTGCAATGCTTCAGAATAGTGCAAATGAACTTATGCAGTACATAAACAGTCATGATCTTATGCCGATAACCGCAGGATACAATGTAACAGTTCGAGAGCCTGCAAGTCAAAATGATGTTGACAATATGATTGTTGATATGTATGTTGGTGTTTGTGATAATATCCTTTAAATTTACTTAATCCTGTAAGAATTATGACGTTCACGGTTGTTAAGTGACCATTGGAATAAAATTGAATACAAATACTTAAAGTATGTAATATAATAATGAAAAAAGAAAAAGCTATCTCAGCTAAAAATCATATAGTGCACAATATGACAATAAGCTTTGATATAAAAAATTTAAAAATTACAAGGAGGTACATAACAATGGAAAGTGTTATGAAAAATGGCTTTGCAGAGCTTTCTGCAGATGAAATGAATGAGGTTGACGGCGGAGTGCTTGGTATTGCATGGCTTACAGGTGCTGTTCTCGTGAAAATTTTTGCTGGCGCTGCAACTCTTGGTGCAGCAGGGGCAACAGCGTATTTGGCTACTAAATAATTAAGGAGGAAATAATAATGAATAATTTCTGCGAACTGACAAATAGTGAACTTTTAAACGTAGATGGTGGATTTTCTTGGGGAGTAGTTTGGACTGGAGTTAAAGTTGCTGGTGCTGTACTTGGAGTTGGAGCTGCCGGAGTTGTAGTTGGCGCTGGTGTAGTTGTAGGAACATACTATGGCCTGAAGTGGCTATTAGGATAATATTATGCTGTCGAGAAAGTTGTTGTTATATATTTTTATTGGTGCAATTGTATTGGGTGCAATGGGTGCAATATGTTATATTCTTTTTAAATAAGAATTATACAAGGCTTGAAAAGGCCAATATGCTGTACTGACGAGGCTGCTAAGTATAAAAATTGTTCACGGTGTAAGAAGGTATATTTTCATGATCAAATTTGCAGATGTTTATAAAATAGCAAGAATTCTAACTGTAATAGCATTGGCTTTAAAAGTATTTAAAATTGTTGAAATATCAGCAGAAACGTTAATTTTAATGATAATAGGTACAATTGTTGTGTTTACAGTTAAATATATTAATCATTAAAATATCTGCAAATAATAATTGATATAATAATTATCCCCATTACGAAATTGTTTTTAGGTGCTTTTATTACGTTACTCTTATCTAATTTAGCATTTACAAACGGTGAATATATTGGAAGATTTATATATTCAATTCTTTACTGACATATAAACTAATGATATGTGCACTTTTGAAGTCTATATAAATCTTCAGAAGTGCACATTTATTAGAAATAGCAAAATTGGTGGCTGCATCTACGAAGCCATAATGGGGTAAAATTTTTTGAGAAGTAATACTGGTGTTAATTATGCATCAGTATTACTTTAAATTTGATAAGGAGATATTTATGAAAAGAATGAGTACTGAAATGATAGAGAAAATAAATATAGTTGACAATTATCTCACATTAATATTATTTATCTCGACTATAGTTATGATACTATTACACTTTAGTACAAAATTTAATGTGATTTTTGCTGTTGTTTTTTGTGTTTTTTTAGTGTTAAATTGGTTTTCAAAACCATTAAATTATAATAATAGCATTGATATAATTTTATTAGCTACAGAGCTATGTGGGAATATGACATATATTATTGGTTTGTTTTTCATTTTAGGCAGGATTTTTATAAATAAATTTTAATCAATAGTTTGAAATATTAAATTGTTATAATATAGAAGACCACTTAGGGTTATAAACCGACCATTTAATCCAAAATCCACACAAAGATAAAGTTGAGATATATAATAATATTGATGATAATTAAGCTATCTCAGCTGGAAATCATATAGTGCACGATATGATAATAAGCTTTGATATAGAAAAATAAAAAATTCAAGGAGGTACATAACAATGGAAAGTGTTATGAAAAATGGCTTTGCAGAGCTTTCTGCAGATGAAATGAACGATGTTGATGGTGGAAGCACTGGAGTGTTTATCGGAACACTTACAGCTTGTTTGGCACTTGGTAAGTTAGCATTTGAATGTGGCGAAAAAATTGGTCGCACATTTTACGCTGTTACACACTAAAAAGGAGGGTTAAATACTATGAAAGCAACTAAGTTTGAAGTATTAAGCAATAATGATTTAACAGATGTAAATGGTGGTGCTATTGGTATAATCGGTTCATTCCTTATCGGAGGAGCGGCAGGTGTTGTTGTAGTTGGCGGAGCAATTTTGCTTTGCAAATATGTTTTTTAAGGAGGTATAAATTATGACCAATAATTTTACTGAATTATCAAAATGTGAACTCTATGAAATTGATGGTGGATTTGTAATCTGGGCTGCAGTAATTGGATTCTGCGTAGGTGGTTGTATGACCGCTGGTGTATTTTATGGATACCATAAGGAAGGTCAAGGAAAGTGAGGATAAAATGTTTGAAAAAGCTTTAACAATCCTTTCTAATTATCCCATCGCAAAATTGTTTTTAGGTGCTTTTATTACTTTACTTTTATCTAATTTAGCATTTACAAACGGTGAATATATTGGAAGATTCATATATTCAATGCTTCACTGATATATAAACATTATAAACTAATAATATGTACACTTTTGAAGTTTATAAAAGTATTCAGAGGTGCACATTTATTAGAAACAGCTAAGGGAGTAAAGGGAGATAAAGAGGCCTTCTTTACCGAGTTTCCGCTTCCTGCAATAGCTCATGTAGTTGTAGACGGAAGTCTGCTCCACTATGTGGTGATACATAAAATAACAAAAAAACAAATAATAATTGCCGATCCGGGAAAGGGCATTGTAAAATATACTCCGGAAGAATTCTTTAAAATCTGGACAGGAGTTCTTATTCTTCTTGTCCCAACTTCAAAGTTTCAGAAAGGAAACGAAAACAAAGGGGTTTTATCAAGGTTTTTCGGGCTTATGTTTCCACAGAAAAGACTTCTGCTCAATATTTTTATTTCTTCTCTTATTATAACCGTATTTGGAATATTGACATCATTCTATTTTCGGTTTATCATGGACGATATTGTACCTAATTCACTTAGAAAAACCCTGATAACCCTTTCAATAGGAGTTATCGTTCTATATATTTTTAAAGCTGTTCTTGAAGCATTTAGAAATCATCTTATGCTGTATCTCAGTCAAAAGCTGGATATTCCGCTGATCTTAGGATACTATCAGCATGTACTTGGTCTTCCTATGAATTTTTTCGGAACTAGAAAAGTCGGTGAAATAGTATCAAGGTTTATGGACGCTTCAAAAATCCGTGACGCAATTTCAAGCGCAACGCTATCCATTATGATAGATACACTTATGGCGCTCGTAGGCGGTATAGCGCTGTTTTCACAAAATCATCTGTTATTTGGAATTTCTGTAATAGTTGTAGCTCTGTACGGAGTAATAGTCTTTGCATTTAACAAACCTGTAAAGAAGATAAATGAAAAGCAGATGGAGGATAATTCACAGGTTACATCATATCTTGTTGAAACCCTGAATGGAATAGAAACGGTCAAAGCGTTTCATGCAGAGGATAAAGCTCAGGCAAAAACGGACAAGCTGTTTGTGAAACTACTAAAAAGCGTATTTAAGGGCGGTATGATTACCAATGCTCAGCAGACACTAACCGGAGCAATTTCAACGATCGGAGGTACTGTGATTCTTTGGGTAGGAGTTGTAAGTGTTCTTAATGGAAATATGACACTCGGAAGCTTATTGACTTTTAATGCTTTACTGGCATATTTTCTGGATCCTGTTAAGAATCTGATTAATCTTCAGCCTACAATGCAGACCGCTATCGTAGCGGCAGAACGTTTAAGCGAGATCCTTGATTTAGAACTTGAAAAGGCAGCAGATGAAAACAGGAAGCTATCTCCACAGACTTTAAACTATCCTATAAAAATAGAAAACCTGGATTTCAGGTATGGAACGAGAAAGCTTGTGCTCGAAAACATAAATATGACAATCGGAGCAGGAGAAAAAATAGCTCTTGTTGGAGAAAGCGGCTCAGGAAAAACAACTCTGTCAAAGCTTCTTATGAGTTTTTATCCATGGGAAAAGGGAGAGATTTTTATAGGAGATTATAATTTGAAAGATATTAATCTTGAATCTTTAAGAAACAGGATAGCGTATATTTCACAGGATATATTCCTTTTCAGCGGAACTATCCGTGAAAATTTGGAACTTGGAAACGAGGATGCGACGCTTGAGGATATAATTGAAGCCTGCAAGCTGAGTAAAGCTGATGAGTTTATAAATCAGATGCCGCTTCGATATGAAACAATGCTGGAAGAAAACGGAGCGAATTTATCCAAAGGCTTGCAATTGCAAGAGCACTGCTAAAGAAACCTGATATACTGATAATGGATGAAGCTACAAGTAACCTTGATTCTATTACTGAGAAAGCCATTGAAAAGACAATCAACAATCTTTCCAGTAACATTACAACGATAATAATTGCTCATAGGTTAAGTACCATTATGAGGTGCGATAAGATTTTTGTAATGGAAAACGGAAAATTTATTGAACAGGGAAATCACGATGAACTGCTGCAACGAAAGGGACGATACTATAATCTATGGAAAGATCAGCTTCCGGATAATATAAGGTCAATACCGAAAGATGAGTTATTGCAGGAAAAACCTGCCAAGGCAATATGTGCGGGGTATCCTGTATTTGTAAATCCATTGATTGAGGAGTGATTAATGTGCAAGGAATTGTATTAGATATAAAGGATATAACTGACAGCCGTGAGGTGATGGAGAGTAAGGAACCGCCAAAAATACGATGGTTTATTTATTTTATCTTAATCATAATTGCCGCGGCAATTATTTTTGCTTGCTGTTTTAAAATAGACGAGTATACCAAGGTGTCCGGCGAAATAAAAACACTCAATGCTTCAAGCTCTATAATGTCGTCATCTAACTGCAAACTCAAGGATATTCTTGTCAGTGAGGGGCAATCCGTAAGAAAAGGCGATGTCTTATTTATTTTAGATGCAGATTATGCTAAAGAACAAAAAGGAATTTTGGAAAGAAAATTAGAATCATATGAATCTGATTTAAGCAACACTAAATTACTAAAGAAGTCTATTGAAGAAAATAAAAATTTACTTAAGAACGATTCATCTGATTCTAAATACTACTACAGATATGAGCAATATAAAAATGGTGTTTTGCTGTCTGCACAAGAAATTGATAATTCTCAGCTTAACAGCAGTTTAACTGCAGAAGAAAAACAGAATAACCTGAAAACGGCTAAAGATGATATAGAGGATAAAAAAAATCAACTATCAGAATATAAGACTTTATTAAGCTGTGTAGAAAATGGAACGGAATATAGGGGAAAAAGCGAATTGGTAAGTGCAAGCTATAATGAATATTATACAAATTACAAAAAGTCAATGCTTTTATGCAATCAATATAAATCGTCTTATGAAAATCTTTTGTCTAAATATGATTCTCAGCTTTCCTGGGAGGTAGTAACTCCGCAGCAGATTGAAACTGCAAAACAGGAATATGACACTGCATATTCAGCAATGACAACCTATCAGGCTGCATATTTATCCGATATTCGTTCTCAAATCCTTCTTATTGAAAATCAGCTTATTTCGGATAAAGGTAACAAAGAACTGCAGAAAGCGCTTAATTCTTACACTGAATTAAAAAATTCCGTAGAACAAGGGCTTAATTTTATGTCAGATGATATTGATTTAAAAAACAGCTATGATAACTATATAAGCGGTTTTTCAGTTTTAGCTGATGATTATAACACAAAAACATCTGAATATAATGAGTTGTACAGCCGTTATTCTCAACAGAATAATAGTACGAAAGTTACAGAAGTTAATGTTAATGAAGCAAAATGTGCATATGAAAGTGCACAGCTTGACGTAGATGTTATTAAGAACACCTTTATATCTCAGCTTCAATCAACAATTAATACCTTGGAAGGCGATGTGAAAACGCTTGAAAATAATCAGAAAAGTCTCGAATTATCTTTAAAAGGCGTTGAGGATTTAGACAAATATGAAGAATTGTCTGAAGAAAAATTAAAGAACGAAGCTGTAATAACAGTTAATACGGAATTAGACAATATAAATGAAAATATTTCATCAATTGAATCACAGCTTGCAGAGGTAAACGAAACAATAAGGAACAGCGAAGTAAAAGCTTCGTATGATGGAACTGTCACGCTTGTTGATGAGATGAATGAGGGAGATATTGTACAGGCCGGCAATCCTTTGTGCAGTATAATTCCAAATGATGATGAGCTGAAAGTCTTGCTTTATATACCTGAAAATGAGGTTTCTAAAATAAAGGTTGGACAGAAAACGGAATATATATTTGATGCAATTCCATATAACGAATATGGAAAAATCACAGGTGAGATAACATCAATATCGGCAGATTCCGTATTGAATGAATCTGCCGGAACTAAATTTTATATTGCCCAGGCAAACTTGTCCGCACATTCATTAAAGAATACAGATGGAAATGTACGGGAAGTCAAGACCGGAATGATGGTTGAAGCAAAAACCATTAGCGGATCAAAAAAGGCAATTGTATGGCTGCTGGAAAAGGTCAATTTAATGGATTAAAACTGTATGGACCACAGCAATTTACAGGTCATATTATTACTATTATATAACAAATTATATATCTATAAACATTTAACCGGTACAATTCAAGGAATTGTACCGGTTATTTCTGCTTAAAACATTACATCAGATGATATTTTATCAAAATTTTTAGATTCAAATCCGTTTTCAGATTTTTTTGAATACTAAGCTGACAACCAGCCATCAAAATGGGCTTTGGTCATGAGCAAAGCAACGGGCGCCAGAGCTTTTCTTCCTCTGTGTCCGAATACCATGTGTTGATGTTATTGTGCATTGTCACGCCGAAATCAGGAAGCTGCGTGAAATCGAAGCCGTCTTGAACGGCCTCCTCGAACGCTTCCCATGAGCCTTTAAAATATTTATCCAGATCACGTCCGGCATGTCTGCCGGCCATGGGGATTCCCAAGCCTGCAATAAATTTTGCCAACGTGCAATGGCGGCTTTTCTCAATGGATGCCTGCAGACGCTCAAAGGATTTCTCCTCAAAACCTTCCGTTTGGATAATCTCATCACGGTGTTGATCCAGCGCATAAAGATCTGCAAACGTCCGAATCCAGCCATGACTTACAAATTGCTCCAGAGTTTTTTCCGACAGGCCCTCGATATTCATTCTGGTCTTCTCACAAAAATGTATAAACTTCTGAACCAGCTTAGCTGCACAATGGGGATTCTCGCAGAATAATTGACGGGTGTTCCTCCGGACGTTATCTTAACTGTCAGCTTATTGCTGCAGCACGGACAACTCTCAGGCAAATTATATGTTTTGCTTTTTGTTACATTTTCAGCGATCTGAGGTATGATCGTATTAGATTTATATATCCTTATTTTATCTCCCAGACCGAATTCAAATGACTCAAAAATATCAAGATTATGAAGATAGGCTCTGCTGACCTGAGTACCGTCAATTGATACAGGCTTAAATAAGCCGGTTATACTTATCATACCTGTTCTGGTGGTAACTAGTTGTACCCCGAGAAACTCCGTTTCAAATAACTCATCCTCCCATTTAAGCGCTATAAGACGGTTTTCGTGATGACCTGTAGCTCCGAGGCTTTTTCTGTAACGGATATCGTCATATTCCATGATCAATCCATCTGCAGGATATGCGAACTTTTTCGGATCCATTTCTTCTATAGCGTCACGTATCTTTTTTTCATCTGAGTTTTCATCTATATATAGATACGGTACCACCGAAAAACCGTTGTGTTTCAGAAATTCCTGCTGACGTTTTTTACTTTCCGGTTCCATAAAATCACTAACCAGATCGAACGCCCAGAATTCAAGCAGCCTTTTTTTGCTTCTCCTGCGTCAAGTTTCCGGACGCTACCTGATGCAAGATTTCGAGGATGAGTATATGGATCCTCCAGACCGGAATTGATTTTTTCAAAGTTTGACCAAGAGATGACACCTTCACCCCGGACCTCAAACGAATCCTTAGTGGGTATGGTAAGAGGCACATTAAGAAAATTACGCACGGTATGCGTAACCTCCTCTCCAATGATTCCTTCACGCCCACGGGTGATAGCCTGAACCAGCTCGCCGTTCTCATAACGGAGCACCAGTGTTAGACCGTCCATCTTCCATGACAGCAAAACCGATTGCCCGGACGCAAACTTGATCAAGTCCTCTACGGACTTGGTCTTATCTGCCGAAAGCATAGGTCTGGTATGACGTACCTCTGTAAGATCTTCCAGAATTTCTCCGGATACCTTTTGGGTCGGAGAACCGGAAAGAATCAACCCGGTTCGGCTCTCAATGTCTTTCAATTCATCCATCAGGATATCGTAATCCCGGTCCGACATAATGGGATTATCATCCTGGTAATAGGCAAGATCTGCCTTTGTGAGCTTCTCGATCAGCTCAAGCATACGCTCATGATTTGTTTTCGCACTCATGTGCATACTCCTTTCTGTAAGATTTAATATCTATATAAACGGGCGCCGTCAGGCTCCCGGAAAAGCGACCTGAAACAGAATTTTCAGTTTTCATATTGTTCTGCGCGGTAACTTCTAATTTTACCGTATAGGATGAATCGCTTAATATATCGTTAAATTCATATTTTAAGGTTTGATTGTAAATTAATTCCGATTCTCTCACAAGAGTAAGCTTTCCTCTGAATACGGAAACCTGTGAAGCAATGGGAGGAATAATACTAAAGCCTTCTTTAACAGTTATTATATTGTTAATATAGTCATAGCTTTTTACTATTCTCGTTTCAGATACAGTATATGAATTCTCTGTAGAATAAGTAACGGTAACATAATCGTCTTCAAATATGGAGAAAATCAATCCTTCCTGTACAGATACAGGTATGGTATCTTCGGAAACAGAATCGGAATCCCTTACAACAGCGTCGATTATACCGGCCGACTTTTCATCTTTAAACAAGGAATATTTATAATTTTTAATACCTATATCTTGTTCCTGGGAATAAGACGAGGCACATTCAATATTCCCGAATTCGTTTAAAGAAACATCAGGTATAATTACAGGCCGTTTTGCACATTCAAAAAAATATTCGGGGGAAGTAATATAATTTTTATATATTTTATATGTTGTTCCGGCAGGGGGAATCGCGGAAAAGGGGGCTTCCAAGGTAACGAGAGTTCTGTAATCGTAATTGCCGTAACCGTCGTCTGTACCGTATTTCAAAGTCGGATCATAATTAGTAATCATTCTTCGTTCTTTTACAGTTCCGTTATCAATTTCCATGTAGCAAGCCCCGTAAAGAGTGCGAATGCCGTTTACTTCATAATAAATGGGATTCTGAATTTCAGTTATACCGTATGTAATAGGAATCTGAACAGAAGGGTGAGAAACATTAATAGATCTGACTG